>ENA-ORXU01001648-ORXU01001648.1-marine-metagenome-genome-assembly--contig:-NODE-1648-length-17438-cov-4.386902_pt1 | contig 17438 bp, 16 predicted proteins | sample MGYA00237869_ERZ511484 | MGnify/ENA metagenome assembly ERZ511484
CACTCATAACCACAAATATATGAATCTCAGTACGCGACGCCCGAGGCAGAGCCTCGGGGAATTCTAATGATTAAAAGACATTATTGAAAACTTAAAAAAGTTTAGCCCAAAACGTCCTCACCCGGAATCGCTCTGGCGATTCCGACCTCTCCCAAGGAGAGGTATAAAACTAGAACAACAAAACCTTTGCGGGTTTTTCCGTAAAGATACCGCTACAGTTTCCCTCCTTGGGAGGGATTAAGGGAGGTCTTTCGGGAAGGGTAATTGGCTAACTGGGAAATTTGTCATATTCCTCTACTACTTCAAAATATCAAAAATATCAAGATGCACAGGGTCAATAGGTGTAGTTAAACTACTCTTATCAGGAAACTGTTGAAAGATATAGCGCAGTTTTCCGGTTTCGTCAAGCACCAAAAATTTGGGGTCTTCGGGAATTGAAATATTATCAATATACCACGAAATGCATTCGTCCAAAATCGGAAAATCGGCCTTTTTGGCCATCGCAGGCCGCTCACCTTTCTTCGCAATTAGCGAGACCGCATTATATGAACCCGTTTCTATCAGGGTATTCATCGATTTTACATGCGACTTTCGTATTTGGCTAGGGTCTTTGTACAGGCCGACCACGGTGTACTTTCCCATAAATTTTGATTTGGAGACCGCCGCACCGCGACCATCGCTAAATTCGAAATCGGGTAAGGATCGGCCTAGAAAATCGAAAACACGGTAGGTTTCGGTATCCTCTTCTTCTGTCATGACGACAATAGCGATATTCTCGATGATCGAATCTTGGGCCGTGACCCGCTCAAAGGTCTTATAGGTTACGATTTGCGGGTTGTACTCTTGGGCTATCGCTGCCAAACCCTCTTTAAAAGTATTCTCATCGACGAGGTCGTTCTCGATTTTAAAGTATTTCTGTGCGACAAGACCTTGCGCAAAGAGCAGGGTCATCAGAAATAGGATAATCTTAGTAGTTTTCATAGATTTTGGCAAGTATTTGGTATGAGGATAAATGTAATAAAAAAGCATGGAACATAGATTTTGGTGGTTAATCTTCAGCTCTAGACCAAATAACTCCAAGACAATGCGTAAAACCTGAAGAGGTTTGAAATAGTTTTTTAACGTTAGTAAAAGAGCGAATCGCCTTGGACGAGAACAAGAAAATACGACTTGATACTATTTGACGTTAGCTGTAGTTGTTAAGTAATACTTAATAACTGAATTTCCGTTCAACACATAGTCTTCTAGTATATTAGATATATGCATGCTGATATTGGGCACCGAGGTGTCAAAAAGTTCGGCAAGCTGGTTTTGATTCATCCAAATATTACCGTCTTTGGCGTAGAGGCGCATAGAAACCTTGCCGTCTGGGGTGTTGTAGATGATGATATTTTGTTCGGGCTTGTTGGCTGGCATGGTTGTTCTTATGAATTTTAAATTTAGTGAAAACACGAATACCTGAACCTTTGATTATGTTCGTTAAAAGTTAGGTATCGCTTGCGCAATGCATTGTAGACCATTTACAGTGCAACTTTTCAGTAACTATTGCTAAATTGCGACTACTTGAAATAAGGGCAAGTAGAAAATAGATAGATGAGCAAAAAAGAAGGCGTAAGTTTTAATTTTATTGATTTATTCGCTGGTATTGGAGGATTTCATATTGCCATGCACGAAAATGGGGGCAAATGTGTATTTGCATCTGAAATTGACAAGTTTGCTAGTCAAACTCAACTGTACTCCGTTTAAAATGAAAATCGTAGTAATTATCAAAAACAATATTTATGGCCAAAGAAGCAATAAAAGAAATTATTGAAATCAATAAAACTATCAAGGACGGCCATATCAATGAAAGTATATCTTATAAAAATTATTCCAGTACTATAAAACCTCTGATAGAAGATTTTAAGCTCAAGTATAAAAACACTCCAAATAAATATTTAAAAAAATATCTTGAACCTATAATGGACGGCTTGCAACCGGAGTTTACACTTGCCAATTACCAACATTATGGAAACAATAATTTACACGAGTTTGTTTGGGCTTGTATATATTATAAATATCCAACCACAAAATCTCTTTTCGCATCTCATTCACCTCAACTGTATGTTTTAGTTCATTCAAATGGTTTAAAATTTGGACTTGATTATGGAGCTCAAATTGAAAATAATTCACTTTTGGTTCAAGACGCTAAGAATAAACGAGAAATACAAAACTTAATTTTAGATATAAATGATTCAATTTCCACCTATAGATTAACTCAAGGTGCAGATTATTTAGCAAAAGAATCAGACCTTATTTCACTTCAATCTCTAAATGACATTCGTGATAATTGGGACAATAGAATTCATATAATAAAGCAGTTTTCAAATGAATCCATCCCTGAATCAATAGATGAAGAGATTATGAAAACGTTAACTGAATTAAAACCGCTATTTATCAAAATCTGTCAGTTAAATATAAATTTGAAAAACGATATTAAAACGAGAGAGGAAATCGCAGAAGTGGTGCCTTTTAAGATAACCGAATTCGAAAATAACATAATTAATTCTGGTCTTAAATATACACCTCAACTAATTACAAGATACATTTCCGCACTAATTACAAAACCCTTCGTAATCCTAACCGGCCTTTCCGGTTCAGGAAAAACAAAATTGGCCCAAGCTTTTGCGCAGTGGATTTGTCAAAACAATACCCAGTACAGCATCGTACCCGTAGGCGCGGATTGGACCAATAGAGAACCTTTGTTAGGGTATGTTAACGCTTTAGAAAATAACGAATATGTAGTGCCAGAGAATGGTGCTTTAGAATTAATCATTAAGGCAAATGAGAATCAAGAAAAGCCTTATTTTTTGATTCTAGACGAGATGAATTTAAGCCATGTAGAGCGTTATTTTGCGGACTTTTTGAGTGTAATGGAGAGTAAAGATACTTTTAAATTACATAGTTCGGAGACAAATTTAAACAGCAAGGACATAACGAAATATGATAAACTCATAGAAGTTCCTAGAGAATTGGGGTGGCCAGCTAATTTGTTTGTTATAGGAACCGTAAACATAGATGAAACCACCTATATGTTTAGCCCAAAAGTATTGGATAGGGCCAATGTAATCGAATTTAGGGTAGAAAAAGACGAAATGGGCGAGTACCTTTCAGAATCAAAGGAAGTAACAGATTTTGATGGTGAAGGAGCAGGAATGGGTGAAAGTTTTGTGGCTATCGCGGCACAAAAAGTAAAATCTAATCCGAAAGAACTAAAAGACGCTTTAGAGAATTTCTTTGGAGAACTACAGGCAATTGGAGCTGAATTTGGTTACCGAACTGCCTCAGAAATTCAGACGTTGTTCGGGAAAATAGAGTTGATAAATCCTGAATATGATGAAGCGGGTAAAACCAATGACAAAATAGACTTTGCGATTATGCAAAAGCTATTGCCAAAACTACATGGTAGTAGAACTAAATTGGCCCCTGTTTTAAAATTACTGGCGAAATTATGCCTAGAAGAAGAGGGCTTATCGAAAGAAAAATTGGATAAGATTTTTGAAACAGTCGAAAAAGACAGTTTAGTTATAAAGTATCCTATTTCTTATAAAAAGATAGAACATATGTACAACAATGTAATTGCAAATGGCTTTACCAGCTATGCAGAAGCTTAGGTATTAATGAAAGTTTTAGTTTCTTCCGTATCAATTGATCTTAAAGAGGATTTATCTTTAATTATATACCCCATAGGCAATCACGCTAAAATTTTTGAGATTGAGGAAGAAGAAGCACTAGAATTCGGTGAGGCGCTAGTACAAATTTTGGAATCGAGACGCTATGAATATGAATTTTCCAATTCCCAATTTCAGTTATATGAAACCAAGGAATGCATTCCATCTAAAAGCACAAAAATAAGTCGTGGTACAATTTCACCGGGAAACTATGTTGGGACTTTAGAATTAAACATCAAGGGTCCAGAAGGTGATTTCAAATATCACTTAGAAGTTTTAGCAACCAAGTTCGATTCTGAGGACTATTACGACAAAGGCTATAGGGAAAATTACCGGGCAATGCTAGAGGACATTACCGAAAAATGCACGGAACTGTTAATGCAATCGAATTCCCCTGTTAATCAATATTTTCAACCCGATTTTTCAAAAGACAACAGAACTATTTATCAGAAATTCAGTTTTGTAAGGTCTGTAATCGATAAAGATGAATTTGAGGAGTCTCTACTGAAGATTTTCAGTTCGCCGAAAACCAATTGGATCAACAAAGAAGAACGAGTTGATATTAGAAGCTTAAAAAAAATCAATAATAGAAACCTAAAGGAAATTATTAGAGGAACAAACCGTATTCCCTTGCCTACCAACCATAATTTAAGACGTACGAGTAAATTAGACAGTGTACCTTCAAAAGTTTACAGTTATCTGCAAGAACCTTCTCTTGATAATCCTGAAAATAGATTTATAAAGCATTCATTACAAGAATACCTACAGTTTTTTGAAAATTGCAGCAGTGTATTTGAAGAGAATTCCAAAGACAAAAAAGAAGCGGATTTCTTGATCAAAAAAATTGAAAATTTCTTGAATCATTCATTTTTCAACGAAATAGCTAGACCCACTACTTTAAAATTAAATTCCCCCACTTTACAGCGAAAAGGTGGTTACAGACAGCTTCTAAAATCGTGGCTGATGTTCGATTTGGCTTCAAAGCTTACTTGGACCAAAGAAGATGAGGAAGATGTGTATGAGGCCGGCAAAAGGGACATTGCAACACTGTATGAATATTGGTTGTTTTTTGTGCTGTATGATTTGTTTAAAACCAAATTTGAATTAACCGAATTAACACACGATGAAGAGCCCTACAACCATCTTTTTGAAGAGACAAAAGATGGTCTCAATCTGATAATTAAATCAGGACACCACACCGCACTAGAGGGAAATAAAGTAATTAAGAATCGAGACCTATCCTTTAAATTTTCATTCAATAGAACCTTCTCGGGAAATAAAGATAGTTACCCAAAAGCCGGAAGTTGGACAACTGCCATGAGACCAGATTATACCTTATCTGTTTGGCCTCGAGAACTGGGCGAAACGAAAGCAGAAACTGAAGAGCAGATAGTTCATATTCATTTTGATGCGAAATATAAAGTGAATCAGTTCAAAATAGAATCTAATGAGACTAAAAGTGACCTTTCTAGAGAGGGCGAAATCAATCAAAGGAAACGTTTAAATGAGATAAAAAAAGACGAACAGGCCGGAACATATAAGAATGCTGACATCTTAAAAATGCATGCCTACAAAGATGCTATTCGAAGAACCGGAGGAGCTTATATCTTGTATCCAGGAACAGAAAGCACGGAGTTCAAAGGCTTTCATGAATTGATACCCGGCCTAGGAGCCTTTTCCGTTAACCCGAAAAACGAAGAAAAAGATATTTCAGTTTTGTCAGACTTCATTGACAAAGTTATCGACGAATTAGTAAATAGGGCTTCGCAACGAGAAAATATTGCGACAAAAACATACCAAATAACCAAAGGGGGGCTTTCCAAACCTTTAAACGAACCTTTACCGGAGTACTTAGATGTAGATAAGAAGATAAAATTAATTCCGGATGAAACTTATGTACTAGTTGGTTATGCTAAAAGTTATTTAAGAAATAAAAGAATGGATTGGTTTCGGAAAGAAGGGAAATATAATTTTAGAATGAACGATGAAAAAGGAGCGCTCAGAATTACGGAGAAAGAAGCAAATGCAGAATTTTTATTAATTAGAGAGTCCAATTCAGGAACAGCTACTAAACTTTACAGGTTAAAAAAAGGAATAAGAGTATTTACTGGGAAAAAACTTGGAGAATTGGGCCATCCTGATGCAAAAAGAGAAGCCTACTTAGTAGTTGAGTTTGATATAACGATTTTACCAGAATTTGAAGGAGTAACATTTAACTACGCCTCAACTAAAGAATATCAAGAGCTTAAAAAGAAACATACAAACAAACAAGAACTCGCTGGTATTCCATTTTCTACAAGTTTAACCGAATTAATGAAAAATTAAAAGCTCTAAAAATGTAATAATGCTTGTGATATGTTGCTAAATTTTCCTAATTGGTATGAAGTAGGAGATTGTATTGGTTGAAATATTTGAAGATGGACAAGTTTGACAGACGCTATTATGTATACTGCGATGAATCTATAAAAAAAGGAAAATATTATTCTAACTTTTATGGAGGTGCTTTAATTAATAGTAAAGATCATGGCATAATTACCGATGTGCTGAACGAAAAAAAGAATATTCTTCTTCAAACAAGAGAAATCAAATGGCAGAAAATAAACAAGCAAAACTACAAAGAGTACATAGACGCCGTTGATACATTTTTAGATTTTGTACAGTCGGGTAAGGTCAAAATCAGAATTATGTTTCGGCAAAATAGGTTTAAACCGGTTGGTTTGACTAACGACCAAAAACGTAATGAGTATTTTTTACTTTACTATCAATTCTTGAAGCATGCCTTTGGTTTCCGTTTTTTAGACTCATCAAGAATAAATCACCTTGAAATCTTTTTGGATAACATACCGGACAAGAAAGAGAAAAAACAAAAGTTCATTGATTATTTAAATGGTATTCAGCATTTACCGGAGTTTCTAGACTCGAACATCAAAATTTCAAGACAACAAATTAGTGAGGTAGATTCAGAGAATCACGTGATAATGCAATTATTAGATGTCGTTCTGGGTGCAATGGCATTTAAATTGAATAAACGAGATCGTATCAAATTAGACACTGGAAGAAGAGGTAAGAAAACAGTGGTAAAAGACAAGGTTTACAAGAATATCTCGAAGAGAATTCGAATGCTTTATCCGAACTTTAACATTGGAATAACGACTGGTGTAAAAGATAATTTTGCAAATGTTTTAGAGATGCCTTATCGTCATTGGAGCTTTCAACCCAAAAACCACGAATTGGATTAAATAAAAAAAGTTCCAAAAAACACCTACATAAGTCTTTCACGCAAAACGTAAATCTTCGGTATTTAATGAAACTTTAGACAAAGTTAAAAATATTTTTAAATTAAAAGTGTTTTAAATCTTAAATGTTTGTTGGTCAAAGTGTTAAATAATTAGTGGAGTTAAAATTTTAGCAAAATTGATTCTGTTCTTTCTCAAAAACTATTTTGCACTGTTCACCAAATAAGCACTTTTAGATTAAATACTCAAAGTATGTTTCACCAACCTTTCACGACCAACTCCCCATAATCTATAAACTCAATTTTGCAATGCAAAACGAAACGATAAAAGTAGACATCGTATCAGATGTCGCCTGCCCTTGGTGCTATGTAGGAAAACGTAGACTAGAAACCGCATTAAGACAATGGAAAGGCGCCCCGGTCGAAGTAACCTGGCACCCCTTTCAATTAGACCCCACCATACCCGAATCGGGTTTTGACCGTGACACCTATCTCACCAATAAATTCGGAGATTTAGAACGTACCAAAGCGATGACGGAACGTCTTACCGAAGTGGGTGAAGACGAAGGAATCACCTTTAATTTCGGGGATAAATGGCTAGCGGTAAATACATTGCCCTTACACCAATTGCTGCACGTAGCAGGTGAAGAAGGTTTTAAGGACACGCTTAAAGAGCGATTTTTAAAAGCTTATTTCGATGAAAACCTGCATTTGAACATGCCCGAAGTACTGATTAAAGTTATGGCCGAATTCGGTTGGGATGCTGAAAAGACAAAACAAATATTGGCCGATGATAGCATTACGTATACGGTAAAACAAGAGATTGCGCATTACCAACAACGTGGGGTTACCGGTGTGCCCTATTTTATTATCAACGACAAATATGGCATTAGCGGTGCGCAGCCCCCAAGCGTCTTTTTAGATGCTTTTGCCAAGGTTTCGCCTATTGAGGCAATCAGTGAAGGTGATAGCTGTGATCCGGTTACGGGGGAGTGTTAACCCTATTCTGTTGCCAAGCGCTCGACCCCGTTCGAGATGACACTATTTGCAGGTGGCACCTTGTAGATAATAGCTAAACAAAAAAGACAGCCATATACAGGCTGTCTTTATGAATTAAATCGTTTAGAAGAAATAACGTTTTAGGTGTTATCTTGAAGCTTCGCCTTAGGTGCGTTCTTCTGTATGGACGCTATACCTTTTGACATTGCCGAAGTACTGGAGTACATTTCACTACTCCCGATTATCTGACCATTCGAGGCTTTAAGACTGAAAAACGGAGAACCATCTTTCGCTTTTTTTCTATCGAACATTTTATCGTCTTTGCAATTCTTTCGTACAGATTCAATCCCGTTTTCGCAGGAGGATTTTGTTGCGTACCCTTGGCTGCTTAAGATTACCTGATGGTTGCCTGCTTTAAGATTAAACCTGAATTTTCCGGCCTTATCTGTGTTAATTTCGAACTTACCCATTATGATTTAAATTTTAAGGTTTTATATTTAACTCAAAATTCTTAGACTTATTTTATCAGTATTGTAAAAATAATAGGACCACGCCATAGGCAATTCTAAATTTCGATCATAGTATTTAAAGATTATGCTATTCAAGGAAGTCATTATCCTTCCTGAAATAACAGAACCCGAACAGCTTAATCTGGCGAACTGGTCTACTTTAGACCCAATTCTTTTTTACGCTCCTGTAGCAGTTCGTAAATATCTACTTCTTGGCCGTCTTCAATGTTTTCGTCTACGGTCAGAAGCGTGTATTTCTTCAGTCCGTTTTTGAAAAGGAGCTCCTGTCCTATTTTTAAATCGACCCCGCTAGACGAATTCGGAGATAGGTTAGGGTTCATTACATTGGGAATGACCAATGGGATATCTTCATTACTGGGGTTTATCAATTTAAAACTGATGCGCCCGTCTTTATTACTAACGGACTTTTTAGACTGTATTTCTTGAACGCTGACGTTCAGTTTGCCCATTTTTTGTGATCCATTGGTGAAAACAATCTTACTGCCCTGTTCCACCATCACCTCGACTTTGCCCAAGGGCCCTAGCCCAAAACCGCGAACAAATTCTCCCGTTTCTTTGTTAGTGACCTTTACCCCGATATCCTTTCCGGTGTTGTTTTTTAAGGTTAGCTCGTACAGTTCATAGGTAGTATAATCAAGTTCCAATGAGGTGTTCGGCGGAATTTCAAGATTCGATTTCTGCGCTGTTACATAGACCGTTGCTAAAGAAAAAATTGCTGCGATACAAATACTTGTTTTTTTCATGACATTACATTTTAGAATTAATAATGACACAAATTTGAGGAAGTGGATGCCGCTGAACGACTTAAAAAAAATGGAGACGTCTCAAATTATCTGAGACCTTATTTCTCTAGGGATTGCAGGTATTCCGTTGGGGTCAGTTTCACTTCCCTTTTAAAGACGCGATTGAAGGTCGCCTTACTATTAAAGCCGCATTCAAAGGCCAAACCGACTAAAGAAAATTGTTGGTGGTTACCATCTTTTAGGCGCTTTTTGAATTCCTCTATTCTAAAACGGTTGACGAAGTCATTAAAATTCATGTTGAAGCCTAAATTGATAATTTCGGATACTTCCCCACGGCTCAAGGCAAGCTTTTCGGAGAGTTGGGTGAGGTTCAGTTCTGGGTCCAGAAATATTTTCTCTTTTTGAAATAGGTTGTTTATAGGTTGTTTTCCTGCTTCCACCTTTTCAAGAACACCTGCGGAATTTGCTACAGAAAGTTTTGGTTCGTTGGTGCTTTTCGGGTTTTTAAAATCCTTTAGAAAATCGAAATCCGTGAAATAGCCCTTTAATCCAAAGTATAAAACCGCGGTCGCCGATAAGAACTGAATCCACCATCGTTGAATCCAGCTCATTTCTACAATAAATTCCTGTATAAAAATCTGACCTATGCCATACACGAAAATAAAAGAATAGATGAAGAGAAAATTACGGATCCAGGTCAGTTCTTTTTTAGCGGTATTGGAAAAAAACTGCTGTATATCTCTTTTATAGTCGTAAAAAAGTTGAAATGAAAAGGCCAGATACAAAAGCATCTGTGCCGATGAGAACAAAGTGGCCACGGGGTTCAAATACGGCCATTGAAAATTGATTACCAAAACCCCATTTTGATTATCGGCAAACCCGGGCTGCTGTGAATCATAGATTAAAATGCTCAACTTGATAATAAAAAAGACCACCCACGGTATAAAGTGTTTGATATGTTTTTTTTGGAAGCTAAAATTTGAGGTCAGGGCGCATTTTACATAGAAATAGATGAGTGGTGCCATCAACATTTCCATGCTCACTAAATAGTAATTGACCTTGGTATTTCGAAAAGTATCGTACCAATCCATAAAACCGATGGTATAGGTAGTTCTATGATAGCACATGATCAGTAAGATGCATGCCAACAACAAATCGAGTACCGAGCGTTTTTTGTAATATCTATGGTACAACAAAAAGCAAAGAATCAGCCCCTGCAGCACCAAAATCAATAATGGAGTGCTGTAGATATTAAACTGCGGAAAGCCCTGTAAGGGTAGAAATTGCATCTGCCGGGTTATACTATCAAATATATTGTTTTATGCGGAGGAGAGAAAACAGGGTATTCATAACGCTTCGACCGTGGTCAGGATGATAGTGGTGCTATTTACAGGCGTAGATATGGGTGAAGGTCCTACCCTGCCAAGGGGAGGTGCCCGCAGGGCGGAGGGGTTTTGGTGAAAGCATCTACAAAAGTGAGAACTTCGTGTTCCTAGTCTTAACCACCCCGGCTATCGCCACCCTTTGCATTCCTCTCTTTCGTGCCTCACTCTTCGGATGCAAGGAAAAAAGGAGGGGATACATAATCATCGTTTTTGATAATTATTGGTTCTAGTTAAAAATGGCTATCGTGAATAAAATATTTAATTTTCGGCATTTTGTCACCCTTTAGGGCAGGGGTAAGAACGAAATGCCGAAAATCCGATGATTTTTGCCCTGACCCTAAAGGGAATAATCGGATTTTCTACCTTCGGTCCGACTTCAAACCTTTGAGATTTCTATTTAATCCTAAATATCAACGCTCAATTAAACTAGAGCCTAATTAATTTAAAAGCAACCCATCCAAAACCCCTCTTACCTTTTCACTATCCCAATCTGCAGCGCCAGTTTCTTTGATGAGGATTTTACCTGTTTTATCGAGCACATAATTGGTAGGAATACTGCGTTCGAAAAGTGCTTCTGGGGCTTTCATCCGAGGAAAATAGACCGGCAAATCATATTGTTTTTTTACTAAAAAATTACGCGCCGTTTCAGGATTCTCGTTGGTGATGAGTATAAAATCGATTTGGTCTCTGTAGTCTGCATAAAGTTTTTCCATACTGGGCAGTTCCGCAATACACGGCGGGCACCATGTTGCCCAATAACCGATAAAGGTCACCTTGCCATTTCCTATTTCAAAAGTCGTTGGAACACCGTCTAAATTGGCCAGCCGATAGGTAAACGGTTCTAATTGGGTTTGGTCTTCATTGTCCAACGCAGCGGGCGACCATACAAATACGCGAACTTTATTCAGGGCGACTTGAATGGGTGTTCTAGTTTGAGGAATTATTAGTAACACCACGAACAGGCCAAAAAGAATAGTGCTAAGGCTTAGTTTTTTCTTTTTCATTGCGGGTAGCAAAATAGTGAAAAATGAATTGTCGGATGATGGATGTCTGATGCCCGGTGTTGGATGTCCGATGTCCGATGTCCGATTTTGGAATTTGGAATTTGGAATTTTTATACCTTGTAACAAAAAGTTACTTTCGGCTACATATTAAAGCATCACTCTCGAAAATCAATTTATGATCGACACAACAACCCTATCTCCCGAAGACGAAATTGTACTACAGACCGCAAAACGAAAAATGGAGCGAATCGGTTGGGCCATGAAAGGGCTTAACAAAATGGGCAACCTTATCGAAAGCCGTATTCAACTATTGCCCCAAAAGCAGCAAAAATGGCTACAGCAAATTTCATACAATGTTCTGCATACGGTAGTAAAGACCAATTTATTTTCCATGAAGAACACCAAGAACAATACAGTGCCTTACAATTTGGTATACAAGGCCCTGGTGACTTCTTCGGGTGCCCTTGGCGGTGCTCTGGGTGCTACCGCCTTTGTCGTCGACCTAACGGTAGCCACCAAACTGATGATGCGCTCGATTATGGATATTGCCCGTAGCGAAGGTGAAGACCTCAATGAACTCGATACACAACTGGCCTGTCTACAAGTGTTTGCGCTCGGCGGCAAGACCAAACATGATGACAGTCTTGATACCGGTTATTATGCCACTAGGGTCGCCATGAGCTCAACGGTTAAGGGAGCCACCAAAGTGAGCAGTAAAGCACTTGCCGCAGTACTAAAGGGTACAGGCAACCCCATTCTTCGACTGGTGGCCATTGTCGCTTCACGTTTTAGCGTTCAGGTTTCCGAAAAATTCGTGGCACAGGCCGTTCCGGTCATCGGGGCACTGGGCGGGGCCTCGATCAACTTGGCTTTTATCCAGCATTTTCAGAATATGGCACACGCCCATTTTAGTATCCGCCGTTTAGAACGAAAGTATGGCGAGGCTTTGATTCGGGAGAGTTATGAAGAAACCAAGATTCAAGATTAAATTTTTGTAGCTAACCTTACCTAAAAATATTCGGAGAATAGGTAAAGTGGAAACCCGATTACGGCCATAAGAGAATTAGTTACAGTAAAGGAAGAGACCGAATTTACAAATAGGAAAGTAGCGTAGGATACTTGACTGGCCATGGGTTTAACAACAGCATATCAAAAGGCTTATTTAGGGCTTCCGGAGCAGTTGGCCAAATACTACAAAGACTTAAATTTTCACAACCACTGTTATCTTCGTATTGCCCTTGACAATACGGTTGGATGCAAATGGGACACTAAAATTTCACGACCTGCGTATAAAAATAGCACCAAAGAACAATTGGATAATGTTTTAGCGCTTTTACGGCGATACCAGACCGATAGGGCACTACTTTTAAGGCACAACGAAATTTCATTGACCTACCGAGGGAAATGAAAAACTAAAAGGCAAAATCTAGATTTTGGGCTGAAATGACGTTTGTCGAAGTTAAAGCCGAGATTTTCTCCAATTACTTTTACCAGATCATATCGTCCAACCAAATACCATTGACGGTGTAGACAGCTGATTTAAAGGAAAGTTCTTATTTCTTTGTTTCCTGAATATAATTTTGTTTAACTTTATATAAATAATGTTAAACAATTTTTAGTTAAAATACGCGCCAAAAAATAAAAAAATTAAGTCCCATGTAGAAAAATGCAGGTAACGACTTTAAGACTCCATCCCTTAAACGTATGCGGACCAAGAGCCCAAAAAACATCAAAACTCCTAGGCCTAAACTACCGATGAGCAGCAATGTCGCGTTCCAGTACCCGATTATCATGGCGAGACCACCTGCAATTTGCAAATAGCCATTAAGCACTCTAAAATTGTCAAGGCCATAGCGTTTGAATTCCGAAACCATAAAGGGAGAGGTCAAACATGCGTATCCGAAAAAGAGAAATGACAAAGCCGAAAAACCGACCAGCATTTTAAAATAGAAAGCCATAGCAAAAATATCGAGAACAATAGTAAAGTAAAATATCATAAAAATATAGATTATGGAATATGTAATTATCGCCATAAAGGCAATCATCTTTTTAAGTATTATCAACGTTTGGTTTTTTCGTTTCAATAAAGGTACATCATGGCGAGGCGGAAAAGCTTCGAACATGAAGGAAGAATTTGCAGCTTATGGGCTTTCTACTTCGGTAATGTATGCCGTGGGCGCCCTAAAGGTGCTAAGTGCCACGCTTCTGGCAGCATCTATCTGGATACCCATTCTCACATTGCCCGCAGCAATTGTAATGGCACTGTTGATGCTTGGTGCGATAGGTATGCACCTAAAAATCAAAGACCCTATGAAAAGGTCGTTTCCGGCCTTCTCCTTTCTGGTACTTTCGTTGGTTTTGATTGCTTTTGACCAAGGCTGGCTTTAACTTTATGTTCCAAAATGGCAAATAAAAATTACTTCACGGCCCAAAACATCTCATAATGGAAAAAAAAGAAAAAGTTCAAAACTTAGTTCCCGATTGGATATTAGAGGCTCGTGAAAAATGGAATTATTACGGGCAGGTCCGTCCGCCTTTTGCCGAAAAACCAAAACCTGGTCAACGTTCGGTATGGGATTTTCCGCGACCTCCGGCCTTAAAAATTTCATCTAAAAGGGTAACGGTAAAGTGGCAGGAAACCCAATTGGCAAGCTCGACGAACGCTCTCGAACTTTTGGAAACCGCAAGCCCGCCCACCTATTACATACCTCGCGAAGACGTAAATTCAAAATGGTTGATCAAAATACCGAAAAAACAATCGTTGTGTGAATGGAAAGGTAGGGCGGAATATTGGGCTTTAATCGATACCCCTTCGGAGCCAGTAGCTTGGACTTATGAAAGACCGTTTCCAGAATATGGGCGATTACAAGGTTATTTTGCGTTCTATCCCCAGCACTTGGCATGCTATCTAAACGAGGAAAAGGCCACGCCTCAGCCCGGCCTCTTTTATGCTGGGTGGATTACCAGTGACCTTGCAGGGCCTTTTAAAGGAGAATCCGGTTCTGGACATTGGTAATACATCGGCTAAAAGAAGTGATTTAAACTTTCTTCAATTGCTAAAAAATTGCTCTTTTTCGCCTGTTTTTTCTCTTTCTATCCTTCCATAGCAATGCTACTTGCCCTTACCGGTCGGGCGGGTGCAACTCAAAAAGGCCATCGAACGGACAAAAAATAACTAATTTTGCTTAAACGGAGAAAGTTTAAATCACTTCAATGGTCGCTTGTGAAATTCTGCGGTAATTCCTTTCCTTAAAAAGCGGTAACTTAGAGTCTATCATTTCAAAAACCATTTTGCAATGTATTTTACGCGAAGAAGCATCCTTAAGCTCTACGGACTTTCGGGGCTCGGAATAGGAACCTTTCCAGCCTTACTCTCCTTCTCCCATAACGCGAATATACTTCGAAGAACAATACCTGGTGCAACAGAGCAACTTCCCGTAGTCGGTCTCGGCACGTGGCAGACTTTTGATGCAGGCGATTCACAAGAGGAATTGGATAGATTGAAGCAAGTACTTTTAGAAATGAAAAAATTGGGTGGTAAGGTCATCGATTCCTCGCCCATGTACGGCCGTTCGGAAGCTGTGGTGGGCGAACTCACCTCAAAAATTACCAAACGGGATGATTTTTTCTATGCTACCAAAGTATGGACATCAGGCAAACAAGCAGGAATCGACCAGATGAACGCTTCTTTCCAAAAAATGCAACGCAAGACCATAGACCTGATGCAAATCCATAACCTAATAGACTGGCAAACTCATGTAAAGACATTACGCGCATGGAAAGAGGAAAGTAAAATACGGTATTGGGGCTTGACCCATTATACGGATTCCTCCCACGATAAACTGGAAAAAATCATAAAGCAGGAACGACCCGATTTCGTACAGTTCAATTATTCCATACTATCTCGCCATGCGGAAAAGTCGCTTTTCGATACATGCCAGAAACACCGAACCGCGGTAATCATCAACCAACCTTTCGAAAGTGGGAGCCTATTTCGCAAAGTAAAGGGCAAATCGTTGCCCGATTGGTGCGAGGCATATGACATCAAAAGCTGGGGACACTATTTCTTAAAGTTTATTCTTTCGAACGAAGCCGTTACCTGTGTTATTCCCGGCACTTCGAAACCTAAACATGTCATTGATAATATGGGTGCGGGTTACGGCAAGCTACCTAACATGGCAGAAAGGGAGAAAATGGCTAAGTATATGGCCTCTTTATAACGAAGTGATTTAAACTTTCTCCGTTTGCTAAAAAATTGCTATTTCTCGCCTGTTTTTCATCTTTTTTTCCTTCCGTAGCGATGCTATGCAACTCAAAAAAGCCATCAAACAGACAAAAAATAGCTAATTTTCGCTTAAACGCAGAAAGTTTAAATCACTTCAACGTATAAATTCAATTCAGTAAGAGTATGTGGTAAAATGTTTAGAGAAGGATATCTCATCTGCCTTACTCCATAGCATACCATTGCCTGCATATTACCTTTTGCTAACCGCCACCCCCGAAGTTTCGGGGCTGAGTACTTACCGATTCTATTTCCCAAAAAAGTTTAGGGATAGCTTTAGGTTTCAATGGTTTTTAAATGTTTCTTTCTAATTTTATGCCATGGCCGAAAATTCGATTGTTCTGGTAGTAAGCTGTTTGGGTATTGCACAGGCACTTTTTCTTTGTTTCTACCTTGCCACCCTCAAAAAGGGAAATAAAAGGGCCAATATTTTTCTTGCTTTGATGCTTTTGGGGCTGATTATCCGTATCGGGAAATCAATCCTCAATGTCTATTTAGATTTGTCCCCATGGCAGCGTAATCTTGGTATTTCCGGTATTTTACTGGTCGGCCCTTTTTTATGGTTCTACGGCAGGGCGCTATTGGAAAAGCCAAAAGTATTCGCACTTAAAAATTATATTCATCTTGTTCCATTTTGCTTATTTGCGCTTTTTTGTACGCTTATTCCGAACGATGGCAGACCCATCGGCTATTTCAGTTATCTCTCCGTCTTTGTACATCTGGCGATTTATATCGGCTTATCGATTACTCTGCTAATGCGGAATAAGAACAGTATTCACATTCAACTTTTTAACTGGTACCGCAATCTGATTATCGGCGTGAGTTTGATTTGGTTGTTTTATATCGGCAATGTCATGGGCTTGATTCCATTGTACATTGGTGGTGCTATTTTCTTTTCGTTTTTGGTATATACCTTCTCTTTTTTGTTGTTGCAGCGGCATGATTTTTCGTTGGAAAAATACAGTGGCTCTACTATGGATACGGCAGCTTCCAAACAATTGATGGTTTCATTAAAGGATTTATTCACTAACGAAAATGTATTTGTAGACCATACGGTTTCCTTGACCAAAGTAGCCGAAAAGATAGGGAGCTCCTCACGGGATGTTTCGCGGGCCATTAACGAAAACGAAGGCAAGAATTTTTCTGAATTCGTCAATTCGTACCGTATTCAAAAAGCCAAGGCCTTGTTGGTCGATGTGGAATACCTCAAAGAAAAAATCGCAACCATTGCTTATGACTGTGGTTTTGGCAATGTCACTTCCTTCAACTTGGCTTTTAAGGCCGAAACCCAACTTACCCCTTCACAATATCGAAACCAGTTCAAATTAGTGTAGTTTATTTTTCTTAGAATTCGTTTTAAGAATCATGATTTTTAAAGGATGCTACGGCTTTTCTACGGACTTTGCCCTTGAATTAATCAATTGTTAAATCCACAGAAATGAAAAAGTTATTATTTTTAGTTTCCATATTTGCCTTCGGATGTTCTGATTCGAAAACCCAAACTCCGCAATCGGTTCCCGTGAATGTCTTTCCCCAAAAGGAGACCATAA
>ENA-ORXU01001649-ORXU01001649.1-marine-metagenome-genome-assembly--contig:-NODE-1649-length-17428-cov-4.074405_pt1 | contig 17428 bp, 15 predicted proteins | sample MGYA00237869_ERZ511484 | MGnify/ENA metagenome assembly ERZ511484
CTTGGAAAAAGCCAACAAGAACTTTGAAAGCGCTGTTTTGTTTTCGATGACGTTACCGCCTATTTTTAGTATAGATAATTTCATTTTATTGTCATTCCCGCGTGGTTACTGAACCTGTCGAATTGAATGCGGGAATCTGTTTAATGTTAATTGCATGTTTGTTAAAGCTTGGGCTTAACACCCCTAAAATCCTCTCAAGGGGACAATACTTACCATAACCTTCTCGTTTGAGCAAGCATTTGCTCGTCTGAGGGGAGAAGCCGTTTGTCCTTTTGGTTTATATCTAAATTCATAAAACTTTTTCATCCCAATAATAGTTCCCCCCTTCCGAGGTTAGGGGGCCTTAGGTGTTTAATATCCCTCCATCGATGGTCATTGCTGTTCCAGTTATCCAAGACGCGTCTTCAGAAACTAAAAACAAGGCTAATTTTGCAACATCATCCGGAGTGCCCAAACGTTTCATCAATGTGGCCTTTCCAGCGTTTTGAACAGCCGCTTCAGGATTATCAAAAGCTTTGGCAGAATCCCATATTAGCGGCGTATCTACAGGACCAGGACAAATAGCATTGACTCTTATTTTCGGCGCGTATTCTACGGCCATTTGCTTCATCAAAGCTACCGATGCGGCTTTAGAAGCACAATAGGCCGGGTGGTTTGGAAAACTCTTGTATGCCGCAATCGATGCGTTGATCAAAATAGTCCCGCCCCCTTTTTGTAACTGTGGAATCGCATATTTTGATAGATAGAAAATTGAACTCAGATTCGTATTCAAGGTTCGATGCCAGTCGTCTGTCGATAAATCAACGACGTTGCCCAAGCCCAGAATTCCGGCATTTATTGATACGATATCCAAACCCCCGAAATTTTTAACTGCCTTTTTAACAAGTTGTTCGTTATAGCTTGGCTCCATGACATCTCCTGCCACGAAAATCGAATTGCTAAGTTCTCCTGCCAACGTATTTCCCCGTTCCTCATTCCTTCCGGATAAAACAAGTTTTGCTCCTGCTTTATGAAACGTTTCAGCTATAGCCTTACCCATTCCGCTGGTAGCACCGGTAATAATGCAAACTTTATCTTTTAGTTTAAATGTCATTTTTTTTTCATTTTGGCGAAGGCCGGAATCTGTTTGATGTTTTCTAAATGTCTGTTCTAGGCTTATGGATTTAGGCTTGCCCTTTCAAGCCCTCCGCTTTTCCACAGTAAAGCGGAAAACCACCTCACCTCGTCTGAGGGGAGGAGCCATAAATCTCCTGTTTTTAATTTCTCTGTGTAACTCTGTGCCTTCTCCGTGTAACTCTGTGAAACAACTTGTGTAAGTTATTCCACAGAGTTGCACAGCGGAAAAGAGGTTCACAGCGTTTCCAATATTTTCTTCAAAACAACTTGCGCCGAATAGGTTCGATTATTGGCTTCCTCAATAACTAAAGATTGTTCACTATCCAACACAGCATCTTCCACAACCACATTTCTTCGAACGGGAAGACAGTGCATGAATTTGGCACTGCCCAGTTTCTCTTGATTCATCATCCAACTTTTATCCTGACTTAGAATTTTCCCATATTCAGAATAACTGCTCCAGTTTTTCACATAAACAAAATCGGAGTTTTCACAGGCTTTGTTTTGGTCGTATTCGATTTTTGCTCCTTTGGTTATATCGGGATTTAGCTCATAGCCCTTCGGATGGGTAATTACAAAATCGGCATCTTGCAACTGCATCATTTCTATGAAAGAATTCGCTACCGCATGTGGTAAGGCCTTAGGGTGCGGTGCCCATGAAAGCACCACTTTGGGTCTTGATTTTGTATTTTGCTCGGCCAAGGTAATCGCATCGGCCAATGCCTGTAATGGGTGCCCGACCGAACTCTCCATGTTCACAATAGGCACGGAGGCGTATTTTTCAAATCCGTTTAAAACTAGCTCGGCCTCATCTTTCGCTTTGTCCTTTAGTCCGGCAAAAGCTCGTATGGCGATGACATCACAATATTGAGAAACTACCTGCGCCGCTTCTTTAATGTGTTCGGAAGTACCTTGGTCCATAATGGTACCATCTGAATATTCCAAGGCCCAACCTTCGCTGCCAAAGTTCATAACGATGACTTCCATACCCAGATTCATAGCCGCTTTTTGGGTGCTCAGACGGGTTCTTAGGCTATTGTTGAAAAACAATAATCCGATAGTCTTGTCTTTCCCCAAGTTTCTGAATTCTCTAGGATTAGTCTTCAACTGCCGGGCTTCTGCCACCCAATCGGTTAGTGAATCGATATCTTTTATAGCGAGGTAGTGTTTCATTACTTTATTTTGGTGTGTTTACTGGTACCGGTTAGGGCATCCGAAATAAAATTATCTTTTAAGCCATTGATGATCCAAGTTTCTATACCTGCCTGTTGAGCAATTGTGGCCGCCTCGATTTTAGATGACATTCCACCTGTGCCGTGCGATGATTTTAATGTACTTATTTCTTGCTGCAAATCTGTTAGTCCAGACACTTCCGCAATGGTTTGGGGCTGTCCGTTTTCTAAAGATGTTTTTGTATAGATGCCATCGGTATTAGTCGCTATCAATAGGAGGTCTACTTTGAGCAATGCAGCTGTAAGTGCAGCCAATTTATCATTATCACCGAACTGTATTTCATCTGCCGCTACCGTATCGTTTTCGTTGATGATGGGAATGAAATTATTGGCTACCAATATATCTATCGTGTTCTTAATATTCGCCTTCGCTTTGGGGTTCTCAAAATCGGAATATGACAAAAGGCATTGCGCGGCAAAAAGCCCCAACTCCCTGAAATTCTCTTGGAACATACGGATTAAATGGGGTTGACCGATAGCTGCCAATGCCTGTTTCATATTGATTTCTTCCCCGTTATGCTCCAATTTCACAAACTGTTTTGCAGCCGCGATGGCACCCGAACTAACGATTATAAATTCGTATTCGTCCTTCAATGCGGCCACTTGCCGGCCGATATCCTCAATTTTCCCTCGGGAAATCTGATCGGTTTCCTTGGTCAAGGTGTTAGAGCCTATTTTTAGTAAGATTCGTTTTTTAATCATTGTCTTTTCTGTCATTCCCGTAACGGCGGGAATCTGTTTAATTGAATCTGCGAGGTCTTTTACGTGTTATAAGGCTTCTTTTTTGTGCTATGGTGTTTATTTTCAATGGCTTGGGCTTTCACCCCTTCCGTCTTGCTAGCTGCGCTGCAATCCACCTTCCCCTTTCTGGGGAAGGAACCCCTGATTTCAATGTTCTAACTTAAACATCCAATTTTCCACTTTTGATAGAAGTGCACTAAGTTCCCCTTTGGGGGTTAGGGGCTTTTATCTTACCTGCCCATTCCCCATCACATACCACTTGTTCGTCACCAAATGCTGCAGCCCGATTGGCCCGCGTTGGTGTAATTTATCGGTGCTGATAGCAAGTTCTCCGCCAAGGCCGAACTGACCTCCATCAGTAAATCGAGTGGAAGCATTATGATATACCGCCGCACAGTCAACATTGTTCATGAAATAGGTAGCCGTATCATTATTTTGGGTCAATATGGATGCTGAATGCCCGCCTCCATACGTGTTTATTTTGGTAATGGCATCCTCTAAATCGGTGGTCTGGCCCATAACGATTTTATAATCCAAAAACTCTTCATGCCAAATCTGTTCATCTTCGATAGGCTTCGTGCCCTCCATACTAGATATGGCACTATCGGCAAAAATTTCGACATTACTCTTTTCCAATTCTTGAATCAAAAGCTGTAAAAACTGTCCTTTTCTTGGCAAATCAGATGCAATCAATACCTTGTCCAAAGCATTACAGGCGGATATTTTAGTAGTTTTGGCATTTACGATAATATCGATGGCCATCTGCAGATCGGCTTCCCCATCTACATAAACAAAGTTGTTTCCCCTACCACTCACGATTACTGGGCAAGTGGCGTGTTGTTTTACGAATGCAATCAATTTTTCACCACCTCGTGGAACAATGAGATCTACTTTTTCGGTCGGTTTTTCCAAAAATTCTTGGGTCTCCGTTCTATCGAATTGTAAATAGGTCACCCAGTCGATGGAGGCCTGATTATCTTCTAATGCCTGATGCCATAAATACAGCAAGACAACATTGCTGTTCAAAGATTCTTTGCCCCCCTTTAAAAGGATTTTATTTCCTGATTTAAAAGCAATTCCCGCCGCCTCAATGGTGACATCGGGCCTCGATTCGTAAATAATCAGTACCGTACCGAAAGGCGCGGTTTTGTTGCTCACCTGCATACCGTTTTCGTGGGAAAACTGAAATCGTTCTACGCCCAATGGGTCATCTTGCGCCGCCAATTGCTGTAAAGACAGTATCATTCCGTCAATTTTAGTATGGTCGACCCTTAGGCGATCTCGCATGGCAAGATCATCGCCCAAATAGCTTTCCATATCGATTTTGTTCGCGGCTAGAATAGCTTCTCTTTCTTCGTTCAAGAGTTTTGCCATCGTGGTAAGAACGGCGTTGCGTTGTTGTGTGTCAAGTAACAAACTCATGGTAATTCTTTTTTTATCGCCTCAAAGAGCGTATCGAGATGCCCCTCAGTAATATTGAGAGCGGGAAGTATTCTAAGAACATGCTTGTCTTTTGCACCTCCCGTAAAGATATGTTGGTTATGAATCAATCGTTTTCTCAGGTCTGCAACTTCAAAATCGAATTCGAGACCGAGCATCAAACCCCTGCCTTTTACTCTTTTGATTTGTGGAATTGTAGAAGCCTTTGACCTAAAATAAGTCTCCAGTTGGGTGGCGTTCTCAAGCAACTCTTCGCTTTCCAGTGCTTCTAAAACAGCCATTGTTGCTGCGCAAGCCAAATGATTTCCGCCGAAAGTTGTGCCTAATAATCCGTAGGTAGCTTTAATATCCTCATGAATTAATATGCCACCAACGGGGAAGCCGTTACCCATGCCTTTGGCAATGGAAATGATATCTGGTTTTATCCTATGGTGTTGAAATCCAAAGAACTTTCCGCTACGCCCAAAACCGGACTGTACTTCGTCAGCAATTAAAATGACTCTGTTCGCTTTACAAAGTGCTGCAACATTTTGGTAGAAATCGGTCGAAGGTTCGTCCAAGCCCCCGACCCCTTGAATCGCTTCTAAAATAACCGCACAAACATCTCCTTTTTCGATTTCATTTTGAAAAGCTTCCCAATCGTTAAACGTCAAAAACGTAACTTTTTGTTGTTGGTTGATCGGAGCATTGATTTTAGGATTATCGGTCGCCGCAACCGCTGCTGAGGTCCTACCATGAAAACTATTTTTAAAGGCGATAACTCTCGATTTTCCCGTATGGAAAGAGGCCATTTTCAGCGCATTCTCATTCGCTTCGGCCCCCGAATTACAGAGAAACAAGTTATAATTTTCACATCCGGAAAGCTGTCCCAATTTGGTTGCCAGTTCTTCTTGCAAAGGATTTTTGACCGAGTTGCTATAAAATCCGATTTTATCCAATTGGTCCTTCAACCGCTTTACATAATGCGGATGCGAATGCCCAATAGAAATCACTGCGTGGCCTCCATAAAAATCGAGATAGGTCTGGCCCTTTTCATCGGTCACCACAATTCCCTCGGCGGAAACAGGAGTTACATCATAAAGCGGGTATACATCGAATAGGTTCATGAATAATTTCTTTTATTGTCATTCTCGCGAAGGCGGGAATCTGTTTAATTTAACTCTACTGGTTATTTCAATTCTTTTGTTTATTTTGGCATCCCGCGAGAACACCCCTAAAGTTATGCAATCCTCTTAGTCGTGCCTCCTTCGTCGGTTGCAAGAAGGGGACAATCTTTAGATTCACACTTAATTTTTGCCTTAAACTTTTTACTGCCAACTGCCTGCTTTTTCAACTTCGTACCTCGTACTTCTACAACTGTCCTTCCTGAATACGGCTAATTTTTTCATAGGAAGCCGCTATCCCTTGTATCAAAGACGAGCTCAACCCTTGATGCTCCATTTCATTTAGGCCTTGAATCGTACAGCCCTTGGGAGTCGTTACTTTATCGATTTCCGCTTCGGGATGACTGCCCGATTCGATAAGTAAACTTGCCGCCCCGCTACAGGTGTGCATCGCCAGTTCTTGTGCTTCCTTGGCATCAAATCCCAATTGAATGGCTCCCTGAGTGGTTGCACGAATGAGGCGCATCCAAAAAGCGATACCACTGGCACAAATGACGGTCGCGGCCTGCATCTGCGGTTCGGGAATTTCCATAGAATGCCCCATACGATTAAAAATGGCCTTCGCCAGTTCTATTTTCCTTCGGCCTTTTTCATTACTACAAATACAGGTCATCGATTGGCCGACCGAAATTGCGGTATTCGGCATAATTCGAATAATATTATGCTTTGCACCTATAATGGCTTCCATTTTGGCAATACTAAAGCCTGTTATTGTGGAAATAACCACATTTTTATCGGTCAATAGGTCTTTGATGTTTTTTAGGATGTCTTCCAATTGACTCGGTTGTACGGCCATAATCAAGATGTCCGAATTCTTAACGGCTTCCCGATTATCCGAGGTTATGGTGACATTACCATATTTTTCAAAATCCTGTATTTCAGAGGTATTCCGTTTCGTTAGGTACATCGTGGTCGCCCCATTGGAATTTAAAATTCCTTTGGCGATGGAGAGACCTAGGTTTCCGGCTCCGATTATGGCTATTTTCATAGTTTAGCTATTTTATTTGTCATTTCCACGAAGGTGGAAATCTGTTTGTTTTTTCTAAAATGGTAGTTTCGCTCTTTGCGATTGTGGCTTGCGCTTTCAACCCCTCCGTCTTGCTATCCCGACGAAAAAGTCAGGATACAATCCACCTCCCCTCGTCTGAGGGGAGGAGCCGTTACCATTTGTTTTTCAGTCAACCTTGAATTTTTACCGCCAATTGCTACTGCTAACTGCCTACTTTTTCAACTTCGTACCTCGTACTTCCAGCCTGGTACCTCCCTCGTACTTACAACCTCGTACCTCAAAACACCCCTGCCTTCAATTGCAATCCCAAACCTTCATCTAACCCAAACATCAAATTCATATTCTGAACCGCCTGCCCAGAAGCTCCTTTTAAGAGGTTGTCTATGGCCGAGGTTATCAGTAAGGTGTCTTTATGTTTATGTAAATGAATGTGACATTGATTGGTGTTCACTATTTGTTTTAGGTGGATGGGTTCGTCCGCTACATGCGTGAAAAGTGCATCGGCATAAAAATCTTTATATAATTTGATAGCCTCCGATTCACTACCGTTGAACTTTGTATAAGCCGTTGCAAGAATTCCTCGGGTGAAATTTCCTCGGTTGGGAAGGAAAAATAGTTCTCCCGAATCGGATTGCAATGATCTTAGACTCTCACTGATTTCCCCCAAATGTTGGTGGATAAAAGGTTTGTACCAGCTCACATTATTATTTCGCCAGCTAAAATGTGAGGTGGCAGACGGACTCACTCCTGCACCGGTACTTCCTGTAATGGCATTAATATGTACTTCCTGCCCTAATTTTCCGGATTTAGCCAATGGTAAAAGTCCTAATTGAATTGCCGTTGCAAAACAGCCGGGATTGGCAACGTATTTTGCTTTTTTTATTTCTGACTTAAATAGCTCGGGCAATCCGTAAAGGAATTCTTTCCCCTCAAAAACAGCATCTTTTTGCAACCTGAAATCGTTACTCAGGTCGATGATTTTGGTATCCTTCGAAAAATGGTTTGCCATGAGGAATTTGGAAGAATTGCCATGCCCCAAACATAAGAACACCACATCGACATTGGGGTTGCTGTTTCCCGTAAATTCTAGTTCAGTAGTCCCTAATAAATCAGGATGGGCGCTAGAAACCTTTTTTCCAGCTCTAGTGGTGCTGTACACAAAATCGATTTCAGCTTCGGGATGGTGCAAGAGGATTCGTACGAGTTCTCCACCTGTATACCCTGAACCGCCTATTATCCCTGTTTTGATCATTAATGAATTTTTGTCATTCCCGCGAAGACGGGAATCTGTTTGTCTTTTTCTAAAAGTTAGGTTTCAGTTTCTGCGATTTTGGCTTGCGCTATCACCCCTTCCGCTTTTCTATCCGCCTAGGGCGGAGAGAAAACCACCTTCCCCTTTCTGGGGAAGGAACCCATTCGTTTCAACTTTTTTAAACTTCGTACTTCTAATTTCGTACCTCGTACCTCACCCCCCGTTCACATGGTTGTAAATCTTCCCCGAATTCGAAAGAATTTTTATAAAACCTTTAGCCTCATCGGCCGACCAACCTTTATTTATTTCGCCATAGCTGCCGAACGAAGCGTTCATAAGGTCGTGCTCGGATGAAATTCCGTTTAATCGAAATTGGAACGGGTACAGACCGACGAACACATCTCCCGAAACCATTTTCTGGGTATCTGTCAAGAAGGCCTCTATATTTCGCATTACCGGATCTAGATAATTGCCTTCATGCAATAACATTCCGTAGAAATTACCTTGTTGTTCTTTTTGGAACTGCTGCCATTTACTCAAGGTGTGCTTTTCCAGTAAATGGTGCGCTTTAATAATAATCAGTGATGCCGGGGCTTCAAAACCGACGCGACCTTTAATGCCAATAATTGTATCGCCCACATGAATATCCCTACCGATGGCATATTTTGATGCCATGGCTTCCAACTTTTCAATGTTGGCTACGGGATTATCCTTTTCTCCATCGATTGCCACCAATTCGCCTTTTTCAAAAGTGAGTTTTACTTCAGAGGGTTCTTTTTCTTGCAGTTGGCTGGGGTATGCCGAATCGGGCAAAGGCTTTTCGGAAGTCAACGTTTCCTCGCCGCCAACGGAGGTACCCCAAAGGCCTCTGTTGATGGAATATTTGGCTTTTTCCCATGAGTAATCGACCCCGTTCTGTTTGAGGTATTCGATTTCGGATTCCCGAGATAGTTTATTGTCCCGAATCGGGGTGATAATTTCTATTTCCGGTGCGATAATTTGAAAAATCATATCGAACCGTACTTGGTCGTTACCGGCTCCGGTACTTCCATGGGCGATATATTTGGCTCCTACCTTTTTGGCGTAGTTTACGATTTCTATGGCCTGTACAATCCGTTCGGCACTTACCGACAGGGGATAAGTGTTGTTTTTCAGCACGTTGCCAAAAATGAGGTATTTGACCACTTTTTTATAAAAGGGTTGAACAGCATCGATTGAGGTATAAGAGCTTGCACCCAATTTTAAGGCCTTCTCTTCAATAGTAGCTATTTCTTCTTTGGAGAATCCGCCGGTATTTACGCTTACGGCATGTACTTCAAAGCCTTTCTCTTTGGATAGATATTTGGCACAGTACGAAGTATCCAGCCCGCCACTATATGCTAAAACTAATTTGCTCATTTTTATTTTATTTCTCTGTGTAACTCTGCGGCTTCTCTGAGCAACTCTGAGTAATAACTCATGCGGAATGTTTCACAGAGATACACAGAGCTAAAATCACGGAGTTTCACAGAGCTTTTGCATGTTTTTTATTATTTCGTTTTCTTCTTCAAAAACAAGCTTTCCTTAATACTTTTCAGCTTTTTAAATGCTTTACCATCTACTTCCTCTTTTTCAATTACCTTCGGTTTGGCGTTCGGGTCGTACAACATGCCGGTACAAAGGCACATTTTTCGTTCTGTACGGGTAAGGATATCAAAATTCTTACAGGTTTGGCAGCCTTTCCAAAATTCGGGATCATCGGTCAGTTCTGAAAAGGTGACCGGTTTATAGCCCAGTTCATAGTTCATTTTCATAACGGCCAGGCCAGTCGTAATTCCGAATATTTTGGCGTTGGGAAATTTCTCTTTCGACAATTCGAAGATTTTCTTTTTTATTTTTTTTGCCAATCCTTGATTTCGATAATCAGGATGGACTATCAATCCCGAATTCGCCACAAATTTATCGTGGCCCCAGACTTCGATATAGCAAAAACCTGCAAACGTATCCCCATCAAGGGCAATGACGGCATTACCGTTCTGTAACCTTTTTTGGATGTACTCGGGAGTACGTTTTGCAATACCCGTACCACGTACCTGAGCCGATTCCGTAATGGTATCACTGATAGCCGTGGCGTATTTAAAATGGGATTCGTTAGCAATTAAAATTTCCATTGCTATAACAATTTAACGATAAATGAAAAGGAATTTGTTGAAGTTTTGCGGAAATGGACTCACCTATTTCCATGAAATATAGAACACCCCTACGGGCGGCGGCGAATGGCAAACGGACGTACCGGAGCAAGACTGCTCAATGTTTCGAATATGTGATTTTGTCCTTTCATGGAAAACCAAATGTACAAGATTACATTGAAATTACAACATTTGAGGTTCAGTTTTTACGAAAAATCGGTTTTTGTCGCTTAGGGTTGAAGATTTCATACAGTAGAATTCCATACACCGTTAAATATTCAATGGCCAGCAACCACAAATTCTCATTAAAATCCGCTTTTGAATAGGCAAAATAACTTAGTACTACTACTGCTGACCATGCCAAGGCAAAACGGTACTTGGTAAATACACTGAGCAAAACCAAGAAAATAATGTACCAAGGGTGAACCGTTGCCGACATTAGGTAATAGAGCGTAAGTACCCCTAGCATGGAAATGATCAATGCCGAAAGTTTTTGGTTCGGCCTCAGAAATGTGAACAGTAACACCGCCAAGATGGTGATTATTGGCGTTATTTTTCCATAGATCTTTATCAGTTCCCAAGGTTTACCATCAAAGTGAATGGTAACTTGTTTGATGCCGTTGTAAAGACCCGCATTGAATTCGAAATTGGAAAACCAGAGGCCGACCGTATTCGAATAGTTGCTGATAAATTCAGGGGAGTAAAACGGTAGGAACAGCGCAATGCATGTCACACCGACCGCAGCATAGAAAATAACACTCTTTTTCAGCCCTAGGTGTTTTAGAAAGAGCGGAAGAAACAACAGCGGTACCAGTTTAACACAAATGGACAATGCATAGGGTATTGCGGCCGCGACATATTTTTTTACTGACAATAAATACAGTGACCAAACGAAAAAGAAAAGCATTACCCCTTCGAAATGAAGGTTGCCGGTTAGCTCGATAATCACCAAAGGATTCAAGAAATACCAGAAAATAAGATGGGTTGACCGGTTAAGGCTTTTGAGCAGCTTCCGCCCAAAATAGATAATTCCGATATCACTGAGAATGATGATCGTTCGCATGACGATTACGGAACCTATTATGCTTTTTCCTCCTAGAGCGGCGGCAATTGCAAAAAATAATTGGTTCACTGGCGGATAGTTGCTAAAATGCCGTGCACTCAACCCTCCCATGCCATTGTAAAGTTCTTGGGCATTGGCGATGACCAAATCTTTCTGCCCGATTAGATTGTCGGGTATTTCCAAATAGGGGTTGATGAAATTTCGTATGAGGTGCCCGTCCCAAATAAAGCGATAAAAATCTTGCGATAGGTTGGGCTCTGCCAATAGAAAGACCATACGGAAAAGAACCCCGATGACCAATAGAAATTTTAGGTTCCATTTCTCGAATTGAATCAACCGCAGGCATAAAAAAAATAAGGCTACAAATAGGGTAAGCAGTTTTATAAAGTCGGTGCGATCAAGATGGTATGCGAAAGAATAATAGAAGCCTAAGCACAGTAGTGCCAATATAATGGGCACTTTATGCAGATTTAAATATGTCGCAATTTGGTTGGGCATTTTTTAGTCAGGTTTACTACTTGACTAATTTAGGGGTTTTGGTGGAGAAAGAAATAAGATAAAAGACAGTTGCACCGAAAGAAGTAAGAAAAAATACTTTTTTTGATCCTCCAAAGGACATAGCGCAGCTCAAATTGAGAGCTGTCTCACCTCAAAAAATGTATGGAAGTTTATCTATAACCTTTTTTTTTCATTGATATAGGCCGTTATTTCCCCGACAGGGGCTACCCATATTTTGTTTGCGGGATCTTGAAGGTAGGGTAATAATTTTTTCAACATCTTTGTCTCGGTAGTCTGCCTGTTTTTTTTGCCGATATCGTGGCCAGCCAATACTAGCCATAAACCATCTTTCTTTGTAGTTTCAATAATACTTTTAATCTCATCAAAGTTCTTTCCGTCCATCTCCACGCCGGTAATCTGGGCGAGGTCGCAATAGCTGGGATCGTTCGGGGTTTCGTCCAACCATGTTCTGCCCGATGAAAATCGATTCGAGATAACGGGTACATAACTTTGGGTATCTGTTCCTCGACCGACAAAAGTTTGGCCGCAAGGGTACGCAAATTCCGTAGGAGTAACGTTCAGTAGCTGTTGAATTTTTTCACTGGCATTGGCCAGCTCCTCGTCCATCTGTGGCAGGGTATATTCTTCAAGCGCCTTGTCGCGCGCCCACAAAAAGTTTCCCGAACACGGATGTAAGAGCGAATGGTTACCGATTTCATGTCCGTTCTTTACGGCCAGTTGCCAACCTGTCAAGGCTTCTTCTACCGCTGCCGGAACTACATAAAAAGTACCCTTTATGCCATATTCATCAAGCAGGGGAGTGCCCGTTTCTACCTGACTTTTACGTCCATCGTCCCAAGTGAGGCTTATCGCCATGGTTTTCCCTTCGGGCCATTGAAAAGTTTCTGGTTTTTGGGCAAATGTCGATATCGAGCAAAAAGCAAATAGTGAGGAAAAAGTTATTTGTATGGTGGATTTCATGTCGGATATTTATTCCTCTAATATAAAGGATAAATGGTATATTTTTCGATTGGCAAAAAGAATAATATACCCGTACGGAATGAAAGAAATCCATTTTTTAGAGGCCAGCAACTGCTTGTATCCCCTCAATTGAGAATTCCAGTCTGGCTATCTGAAGGTTTAAAATACCTTGTGGGTTTATGGCATCCGGAAGAAATCCCTCCGCCTTCTGCACCATGCCTTCCTTTCATTACACTAGTCGGAGGCAGGTGAAAATAAGTGTAGGATCCCTAAACAGTGCTTTTACTTAACTAATTCTACCCTTATTAAATTTTTTGGCTTATTTCAAATGTCTCAGATACATTTCGGGTTTGTTCAGAAAAGATTTTGTAATCGAGTAATGTTCCGTTTCCTCTAAAGTTACCTGTTTCATATTATCTTCGGTTACCTCATATATGGTCGCTCCGGGATAGGCCATCAACATCGGCGAATGGGTTGCAATGATAAACTGAGACCTATTGGATCGCAAATGCTCATGAATAAAATAGATCAACGATAATTGCTTTGAGGGCGAGAGGGCAGCTTCTGGTTCATCGAGAAGAAAAATGCCTCTTCGGGTTATCTTCTCCTGCATGATTTTTAAATAGGCTTCCCCATGGGAAAAGCCCTGTAGGTCTTGGCCATAATCTTTCCGTACATGGTACAACTGATGGTTCGCACTATCTTTCATCTCTTGAATAATATGATTGGGTACTTGGCCTTCCAAGTCTTTCAACTGTGCATGTAATTTGGCATCGGTTCGGTCTATACTGTTCAGCAAGTCGCCAAAATCTTCTGCCCTAAAAAAGAAACCTACACTTCTTTCGGAAGCCCAATCTAATTTAAGATAGGGAAGTACTGCCTTTGCGGCCTCGAATCCTTTTTTGCCGTAGCCCGCACCGTCCATATGGGGTAATTGTAATCTGAACGCTAAGGTTTCCAGTAAGGTTGATTTTCCCGTGCCGTTATCGCCGATGATAAAGGTGACAGGCGATTTAAATTGGATGTTCTTCGCAAATTTTACTGCGGGAATGTTAAATGGAAAGGGGTTGGTTCTTTCGGGTTTTATGCTAATGGAGGAGAGGTAGGGCATTATTCGTTTCTATTATTTTTATCAATTTCCTTTTTTTCGAAACGATGCAAATTATCCTCGGCTTTTCTGTGTCTTTTACGGTCGGATTTGATTTTTGAAATAGCCTTGAGAACTGCTGGAAGGAAAAGCAGTATGAATATTATGAAAATCCATAACATAACTTAGATTTCACGCCCGCGCCGTCAAAGACTTGGTAAAGACAAAGCCGAAACCGATAAACAACATCAAATGAAACGGAAAGAGTCCGAAATCATTTAATGGTATCGCGCTGTACATACCGAAAAGAAAGTAAATCATTAGCGCGGCTTCCAAAATCATATTCGGCGAAAGTTTTTTGGCCAGATATTTATTACCCTTCCACGAATCGGTAAGATTGTTAAGGTTGAATTTTGGTGTACGTACGAATTCGCTACGCTTACCAATATGGCCTTCTAGCACGGCAATGGAGTTGTGCAACGAGAAGCCCAATACGACCGAAAAGAAGGTAAAAAAGATTTTGATATAATCGACAAAATTGTCGAAGCCGCTGCCCTGTATGCTTTTATAGGTGAACCAATAGCATACGAACAGAATGATAGTACTCGAAACAAAGAAACTGAGCAAGGTAAAGACCAAATCAAATTGAGGAAACATCGCCTTGATATACAAAGCGGGAATACTCAACAAAGAGACCAAAAATACACAGAGAAACATCGAGCTGTTCAACAAATGCATCACACCATGAAACTTCGTCTTGAACGAGATATTCTTGGCAGTGATAACGCTCAAAACCGTTTTTCTAAAGTTTTCGGCACCACCTTTGTTCCAACGGAACTGCTGTGAACGCGCTGCACTGATAACTACTGGAAGCTCAGCCGGAGTCTCTACATCTTCTAAATACTTAAATTTCCAATTTTTTAGTTGTGCTCTGTAACTAAGGTCAAGATCTTCGGTAAGGGTATCACCTTCCCAATTCCCTGCATCGAGAATACACTCTTTACGCCAGATACCTGCTGTACCGTTAAAATTGATAAAGTGGCCTTTTGAATTTCTTCCGACCTGTTCCAACGTAAAATGGGCATCCAAGGCAAAGGCTTGAATACGGGTCAACGTAGAATAATCTCGATTGATGTGACCCCAACGGGTCTGTACGACACCGATTTCAGGATCTTTAAAATAAATGACCGTTTTTTTCAACCAATCGCTATCGGGCAAGAAGTCGGCGTCAAAGATGGCTACGAATTCACCTTTGGCCGTTTCAAGACCGTCTTTTAAAGCACCCGCCTTAAAACCTTGGCGATTTTCGCGGCGTATGTGCTGTATGTCTAGTCCGGTTTTTTGCAATTCTTGTACCCATTTTGCGGTATCTACTACGGAATCGTCGGTAGAATCATCCAATACCTGGATTTCAAGTTTGCTTTTCGGATATTCAATTTTGGCGATGTTCTCCAATAGGCGTTCCATCACATATTCTTCATTGTACACAGGAAGCTGAATGGTAACAAACGGAATTTCTTTTGCGTCGAGAAGATTAAATTTAGGCGCTGTCTTGTTTTGTCGTTTGTGGCCTAAATAGTTGACCAAAAGGTTCAATTGAGCCAAGCTATAAAAGAATATCAATAATAGCGCGATACTGTAGATTGCGAGAATTATGTAAGCGATCGGTAATGCCATATTATTTTATACTTTATACTTCTGCCACTTAGAAATTCGAGCTTTTATCTCTTTCTCCCTTTACCAGCGTTAATCCCGACTAATCCGGGGTAAACCTTAGCAACGGCTATGCTTGAAAATTTTGCCTTGGCAGAGAAAAAAATAAATTCCCTAAAATTCCCGAATTTTCAACTGGCACGAGCATATTTAAAAATCCAACCCAATATTTTTATGCCTGCAAATATACTACCTTTTACTGTTCCCGATACCTTTGAAATACCGATTCTTTTCTTATAACGTACTGGTACTTCGGTGTATGAGAGTTTCTTCTTTAAGGCTTTTAGCTGCATTTCCACTGTCCAACCGTAAGTCTTGTCCTCCATGTCAAGTGTTAACAACTTGTCATATTTTATAGCCCTAAACGGACCGAGGTCTGTAAATGTTGCCCCAAAAAACAGTTTCATCAAAAAAGTGGCAAGCCAATTACCGAATATTTGTTGTGGCGTCATACTTCCCCCTTCCCTTAGTCGTTGTACTCTTGCCCCAATTACAAAATCGTATCCCTTATTTAAAATAGGGGCCACAACCTTATTGAGTTCTTCTGGATAATCGGAGTAGTCTCCATCGATAAATACGATAATATCAGGTACTTTGGACTGTTGCGCGACGTAATCCATACCTTTTAGACACGCATAGCCGTAACCTTTTCTTTCTTCGGTCAATACGGTAGCACCTGCGGCACTGGCATTCTGTACGGTCTTATCTGAAGAATTATTGTTGACTACGATAATTTCGGAAACCGTATCGGGAATAGCTTTGATAACCTCGCCAATGGAATCTGCCTCGTTGAACGCGGGAATGATAACTTTGATATCTGCCATTATTTTAGGTCTGATAAGCTGTTTTCCTTTTTGAAGCTACCAAAGCTAAACCATTCCTTAATTTTTTTCCCGTTTTGGTATTTCTCGGCAGAGGTCAGTTTTTCGTTGTCGTATTTTAGGCAATAGCCGTTTTTTTTGCCATTACTCAATTGGCACTTGTGGTTTATTTTTCCGTTTGTGTCATAGAATAGCCACCAATCCGTTTTTTTATCGTTTTTATAATGCCCTTCTTGCAGCGGCCGACCGTTTGTATCGTATGATTTCCAATAGTCGACACGCTGATCGTTGCTATAATGGCCTTGCTCGGATAGTTTGCCGTTCGGATGGTAGAACTTCCAATAGTCCGTTTTTATATCTTTTTTCAACCAACCTTCGGCTTTCAATTTCCCGGATTTGTAATATTCCCTATGATACGTGCCGTTTTCGTCGGATGGATTTCCGAGAAATAAAAACAGTGTTGCTAAGAAGAACAATTTAGGAAACATTTTTACAGATTCATTTTATATTTTGTCGGATAGTAGGAGGGTTGCTTACTCGGATAAAGACCCCAAAGATTTTTTTGAAGGGTAGACCTATCAGATTTATTGCTTTTAAACATTTTGCCGTTGTATTGACTAGAGTGATTGGATTAAAAAAAACCTGACTGGTCTTTCAAAAATGTTGATGTCTTCGAAAGACTTCTCTTGATAAACCTTCCGGTTCTCCGCTATATTCCCTTTTTTCAATAACTCACTAACCCCTTCTTTTACTTCCTATTCACCAATTCCATCAAATCGACATCATTGCCGAGTAACACTTCGGTCGGGTTGATACGGCCTTCTTCCGGTCCATTTTCTAATTTTAAAACGCCTCTTGGGCAAACCGCTGAACAGATACCACAGCCCACACAACTAGAACGGATGATATTTTCGCCTTTTTGGGCATAGGCACGAACATCGATACCTTGTTCACAATAGGTGGAGCAATTACCACATGAGATACACTGGCCTCCATTGGTGGTTATTCTAAAACGGGATTTGAACCGTTGAACAAAACCCAGATAGGCCGCTAATGGGCACCCGAAACGGCACCATACGCGATTGCCGAAAATAGGGTAAAAGCCTGTGCCAATGACACCTGCAAATACCGAGCCAATTGCCAA
>ENA-ORXU01001650-ORXU01001650.1-marine-metagenome-genome-assembly--contig:-NODE-1650-length-17417-cov-3.528316_pt1 | contig 17417 bp, 11 predicted proteins | sample MGYA00237869_ERZ511484 | MGnify/ENA metagenome assembly ERZ511484
CATGTGGGACGAGGCGGACAGCACCTCGACCACAATCGTCGGCTCGATCGCGACCGGGTTATTGAAGTCCACATCCGCCGCGCAATCGACGAGGACGTCCGGGATGTAGCTGGTCCGCTCGTTCGCCTTCACGGAGATACCGTCAACGTAGACGCGGCAGCCACGACCTGCGAGAGCGGCTTTCAGAGCGTCCCGAGCGTTACCTTTCGCAAGGTTATGGCGCGGGTTGTCCCCCGCCATCCCCGTCGGCCCGCCGTCTTCCTTCGGCACCACGATACCGTCGATCAGCTCGACGCGCCCCGGCCTTTCCCGCACGGCCCATGCGATGAACTCGTCCGACGTCATCGGTTCGGACGGGATATGTACGCCGGACCGGCTCATTTCTTCTCTTCCGCCTCCGCCTTCTCGTCACCCGGCAGGATGTACTCTGCGCCTTCCCATGGCGACATGAAGTCGAAGCTGCGCATTTCCTGTACCAGTTTGACGGGTTCGTAGACCACGCGCTTGGCTTCCTCGTCGTAGCGGACTTCGGAATGGCCGGTAACGGGGAAATCCTTGCGGAGCGGATAGCCGGTGAAGCCGTAATCCGTGAGGATGCGGCGCATGTCCGGGTGGCCGCCGAAGAGGATGCCGTACATGTCGAAGACTTCGCGCTCGTACCAATCGGCATTCGGGAAGATGTTCACGACGCTCTCCGCGATCTCGTCCTCGCGCAGGTAGGTCTTGATGCGGACGCGCTGATTCTGGCGCATCGAGAGCAGGTGATAGACGACGTCGAAGCGTTTTTCGCGGGCGGGCCAGTCGACGCCGGTGATGTCCACGAGGGTCCGGTACTGGCATATGCCGTCGTCGCGCAGGAAGGTGAGGGCCTCGCCGATGCGGTCATGGGGGACGAACAGGGTCAGTTCGCTGCCCTTTACCTCGAAGCGGGAGACGGCGTCCTCCAGATGCGAGGAGATATGCTCGCCGTGATCGGAGAGGGTGTCGTCGTCGAGGGCGAGGGTCTCTGTGGCCATGGGTGGCTTCCTGAGTTAGCAGCCTGCCCCGCACCCGATGCAGGGCCTTTCTCTGCTTGAACAGGCCCCGCATCGGGTGCGGGGCAGGATATCAGCGTTCTATCGTGCCGACCCGGCGGATTTTGCGCTGAAGCTGAAGGATGCCATAGAGCAGCGCCTCTGCCGTCGGAGGGCAACCGGGAACATAGATATCCACGGGCACGATCCGGTCACAGCCGCGCACGACCGAGTAGGAGTAATGGTAGTAGCCGCCGCCATTTGCGCAACTGCCCATGGAAATGACGTAGCGCGGATCGGGCATCTGATCGTAGACCTTGCGCAGCGCCGGGGCCATCTTGTTGGTCAGCGTTCCGGCAACGATCATCACGTCGGACTGGCGCGGGGAGGCGCGGGGCGCGATGCCGAAGCGTTCGGCGTCGTAGCGGGGCATGGAGGTGTGCATCATCTCGACGGCGCAGCAGGCCAGCCCGAAGGTCATCCACATCAGCGAGCCGGTCCTGCCCCAGTTGACGAGATCTTCGGCAGTGGTCAGCACGAAGCCCTTGTCGGCCAGATCATTGGACAACTGGCGGGTCGTCACCTCGCGGTCGGGACCGGCGGTCGCCATGGGTGCACCGGAGGACGTCAGAAGCGTGGAGGTCATGCGGACACCTTATAAGCGAGATCGGCTCGTGCGAGTAATGCTCACTCCCAATCGAGCGCGCCTTTTTTCCATTCGTAGACGAAACCGATCGTCAGAACGAACAGGAATACCATCATAGACCAGAAGCCGAACATGCCAATGGAGCCGAAGGACGCAGCCCACGGAAACAGGAAGGCTGCTTCGAGATCGAAGATGATGAAGAGGATCGAAACGAGGTAGAACCGCACGTCGAACTTCATGCGGGCGTCGTCGAAGGCGTTGAAGCCGCATTCGTAGGCCGAGAGCTTCTCGGGATCGGGGTTCGACGGGGCGGCGAAGGCTGCGGCGAAGATGAAGGCCAGACCAATGACGATGGCGATCCCCATGAAGATCAGGATCGGAAGATAATCGAGCAGGAATTCGGTCATAACGGCACCCTCATGCGAAGCCTGCCCCGTCTACTCCCGCACGGGCCATGGCGTCAACACGCGCAGGACGCGATCATCGGCCTCAACCCTTTATTAAGCGCGTTTGACGAGTTTGCACCCGGCGACGACTTAACTCCGGGATAGACCTATATGCGTTCGCTGAAAAGAATCCTCTGTTCTTCCGCACTTTTCCTGCTGATGACAGGGCAAGCCATTGCCGTACCGGATGTTTCCGTCAATTTCACACGGGAAACGGGGGTTGCACCGCTTACCCCCGGCGACGATTCTCCCGGCAACGACTCGAGCCTGACCAATAACATCGTCAGGACGAACGACATCATCAGCTACAAGTTCGAGGTCGTCGTCCTCGACGATGATGCAACGAACGTCGTGCTGCGCATTGCCGTTACCTCGGGGCTGGAACTCGAACTGCCGGCTTTCTGCCGGGAAACCGGTGTTGCACCGATATCCACGATCACCGGTTCGTCGAGCACGGGGTATTCGATGCTCTGCAATGTCGGGGATATCCCGCAAGGATCGCAGGTTCTGTACGCCCTGCCCGCGACAGTCGCCTTCGATCAGGAGCACGGCGCCAGTGTCTCGATGACCGGCGCGAGCATCGAGAGCGACCAGACGCCGATGGAGAATTTTCCCGGCTCGACCGATATCGTATCCGCGACGCCGAAACTCGATCTCATCAAGAACGACCACAGCAGGCTGATCGGTCGTCGCTCCGGGCCAAATGGCGAAGACGGCGTCCTCTATGCCTTCTCGATCGAAGTCGCGACCGAGAACCAGGGCAAGGGGAACGAACTCGTCACAGCCCCGCTGGTCTTCGAGGACGACCTGAGCGGTATATCGCCGAACGCGCTGCTCTACCAAGGCTGGACCGGCGCTTACGCCGACGCCTGCATTCCGAACCCTATCGGTGGCCAAAGGCTCTGGAACAATCCTGCGGGCAATACGAGAACCAGTGACGGCGGCCCCGGCGGAGCGGGGGCCGGTCCCACAGCCAGGTCGGTCTGGAATTCGGGAGACATCGACTGCACCGTGCCCGGACCGGGCGGAACCTCGGTCATCACGATCACGGGCGCAGACCTGTCCGGAAGCAATTACCCGACGGAAAACACTCTGGGGGCAAGCCTCCCCGCCAATGTGAGATATCTCGTCTCCGGCATCCTCTACGTGTGGATCCCGATATCCGATATTCAGGCTGCAGGCGGGCAGTTGCGGATCGACAACTACTACACCAATTTCACGACGACCGGGATCAGCGGTCAGCCCAATACCGATCCCAATGCATCGAACGACCGACGTACCTTCATCGCGCAGGACGGGGCGAGTGGTCGCTATTTCTACAATCACAGGGACCATGCCAGCTATGCGATCATAGACAGCCAGACGAGCCGCCGAAGTGGTGACGGCTATGTTCTGCCGGGGCAGGTCTTCGCGACACGCCACTACCAGAACAACGGTGCATGGCTGACCAAGCAGACTCTCGACAACATGGAGATGTGCACGAGTTTCGATAACTCGACGCAGCATATCACCGAGATCACGTCGGGTCAGGGCGCTAAAATCACATTCGACGGTACACCGGATGGTGCGCAACCGCCCTTTACGATCGAGTATGGTACCGGCCCTGGATTCGGCGGCAATCAGACCTGTCGGAACGGCGATTCACCTGGCGGGTGGCATACGGACATGAACTCGGTACCGGGCGGTCCGGCGGCAATTACCAAGGTACGAGCCAAAGGAGCCTATGTCGCGGCCCCCGGCGGGAGCAGTACACTCTATCGTATCAATCTCATCGTCCGCTACACGGCGCTCGAAAACCCCGCCGGCACCATCGTCGCCGAATATGGCACGTTCAGGAACGACCAGCAGAATGGCGGAAACTGGATTCTCAGTGACTACGACGAGACGACTGCGCTCGGGAATTACGGCGACCGGCTGTTCCTGACCAAAGCGGCAGTACGCATCGACAAGAATACCGATCCAGCAGGGGACAATCAGGTGCTCGCCGGGGAACCGTTGAGCTTCAGGCTGCAACCTTCGGCAACGACGCCCGGCTCTGCCTCGCAAATGACCACCGACGTCACGATCGTCGATACACTTCCCCAATGGTACGAATACGTCGTCGGTTCCGCGTCGCCGCCCCCGTCGAACTTCATCGGCAATCCGGATGGGACGACCGATCTGATCTGGGAGTTTCCCGGTACGGTCATCAATTCGCCGATGGCACCGATCACCTACGACGTGACCGTGACGTCCACCACCCCGGATCAGACGGCGGCGATCAACAGCGTCGTCATCTTCTCGCCCAACGACGGCAGCCCGGAAAGCCAGCGAATCGATACGTACAGTATGCTCGTGCTGAACCCGGCCGGGTTCTCCATCTCGAAAAGCGCCTACCCGCCGCTGGTCGCGCCGGATACTAACTTCTCGTATCGCCTGACCTACGCCAATACCGGGACGAGCGATTTCGCGAGCATCAAGTTCATCGACGTTCTTCCCGCCGCCGATGTCGTACAGTCACCACCGACCGTATTCGATGGCTTGGCCTACTTCGTCTCCGTGAGCGGAACGAACGGCGAGACCTTCGAGTACACGAGGACACCGGCAGCGCAGGTCGTCGACGATCCGACCCATCCCTCCAACCAACCCGGCGGTTCGACGATATGGTGTCCGACCTTCAGCGGTGGTGCCTGCCCGTCTTCGGCTTCCCAGGTCACGTCGATCCGGGGCACCAGCCCCGCGTTCAACCAAGGGCAGCCCCCCCGTATCGTAACCGTCACGATGCAAGGCGATGCCAACGACGCCTTCAATGCCTACTCGAACAGGTACAGCGCCAAGGCGGACGGGCTTGCCTTTTCCGTGACGTCGCAGACAGCGACAGTCTACGTGCGAACGGCGGACCTGTCTCTGGAGAAGACGGTGGACGGTCCCGACCCGCTCAATCCGGCTCTGGTGACATTCACCCTGACCGCCTCGAATGCAGGGCCACATACGGCAGAGGGCGTCGAGATCACGGACATCCTGCCCTCGGGCTTCGGCTATTTCAATCATAGCGGAGCCGGTAGCTACAACCCCGCGAGCGGCATCTGGATACCGGGCCCGGTGCCCGTCGGTGGCAGCCGGTCTCTGAACCTGCGCGCCAACGTCATCGCCGGGGGCGATTATACGAATATCGCCGAAGTGACGGGGCAACTCTTCGCCGATCCGGACTCGAAACCGGGCAATCTCGCGACCGTGCCGGGGGAGGACGATGCCGCCAGTGCCTCCGTCTCGCGCCTCAGCGGTCGCATCTTCCTCGATAACGGCAGCGGCGGCGGGATGGCACATGACGGCATACCCAATGGTATCGAAACAGGCGGCAAGTTCGGGACCGTTGCCCTCGCCGACGTCGCCACCGGCACCGCGCGGGTCATCGCCGATGTGGCGGCGGATGGCACTTGGTTCGCTGTCCTCGCAAGTGGCCTGCCGGGATCGTTCGATACGACGTTCACACCCGGTGCCGATTACATCCTGATGTCCGAAGGGGGGAACGGCCTGCCCTCGCTCGTCAATGCCGCTCCTCGCGACGGATCGTTCCGGTTCACGCCCGCATTGGCTTCCGACTATACCGGCCTCGATTTCGGACTCGTCGCGAAACCGCTGCTCAGTCAGAACCAGAGCGCCGCCATCAATCCGGGACAGATCGTCGATCTTCCGCACCGCTACGAGGCGACCAGCGCAGGGAGCGTGTCCTTCAGCGTCATCGATGCCGTATCGAACCCGAATGGTGCGTTTGCCAGTGCGGTCTTCACGGATGCGAATTGCGATGGCGCGCCGGAAACGCCGGTCGTCGCTCCGATAACGGTCGCGGCGGGTCAATCGGTCTGCCTGATCGTGCGGACACAGTCGAGCAGCGGCGTCGGAGCCGGAGCGGTACAGGTATACGACCTTTCGGCGGTTACGGATTTCACGGGTGTTCCCGTTACGCACGCGATCCGCAATTCCGACCGCCTCGACGTCGGCGGTTCCGGTGGAAGCGATCAGCTCGTCCTGCGCAAGCTCGTCCGCAACCTGACAGCGAATACGCCGGAAGCGACCGCCAACTCGGGCCGGGTCGGGGACGTGCTGCAATACAGGATCATCCTGACGAATCCCGGCACCGCCCCGGCGACGAACGTAACCGTCAACGATACGACGCCGGCATGGACCGCTCTGGCCTCGCCGGTGACGCAGAGCACGACCGTTGCGCCGGGTATCGTCTGTGCGCTGGCGGTTCCTGCTGCCGGGTCCAACGTACCCGGCTATGCCGGGCCGCTGGAATGGAGCTGTCCCGGCTCGTTCCCCGTCGGGGCCCAGGGGTCGGTGTCTTTCCAGGTTTCGATCATTCCCTGATCGACAAGGGTACGTCCGATGACGGGCGAGCCCCTACACCTGCACGGCGACGAGATGGCCGTCGTGCATACCCTCGATCCGCGCCCTGACCAACGTGCCGTCAGGGGGCGGCATGTCGAAGCGGACTTCGGCGAACTGTTCGGAATGGCCCTTGCCGTCCCGCTCGACCAGAACATGCTCGATCCTGCCGATGCGAGAGGCGAGGAAGGTATCGCGCCGTTCCTTGCCCAGCACGCGCAGACGGGCCGCCCGCTGCTTTCGGGCGGCTTGCGGCACTTGTGGCATCTTTGCTGCCGGAGTGCCCTTGCGCGGAGAATATGGGAAGACATGCAGCAACGTCAGGCCGCATTCCTCCACGAGGCGTAGCGAATTATCGAACATCGCGTCGGTTTCGGTCGGGAATCCGGTGATGATGTCGGCACCGAAGACGATATCGGGGCGCGCGGCACGGATCGTCTCGCAGAAACGGATCGCATCGTCACGCAGGTGACGGCGTTTCATGCGTTTGAGGATCAGATCATCACCCGACTGCAACGACAGGTGAAGATGCGGCATCAGGCGAGGCTCGCTCGCGATGGCGTCGATCAGGGCCGGGTCCGCCTCGATGGAATCGATGGACGACAGGCGAAGGCGGGGCAGATCGGGTACGTGGGTAAGGATCGCCTGCACGAGATCGCCCAGACGCGGCTTGCCCGGCAGATCCGGCCCCCAGGAGGTGAGATCGACGCCGGTGAGGACGATTTCGAGATGGCCCGACTCGACCAGCCTGCGCGCCTGCTGCACGACCTCGCCGACGGGGACTGAGCGGGCATTACCGCGCCCGAAGGGAATGATGCAGAAGGTACAGCGGTGATCACAGCCATTCTGTACCTGCACGAAGGCGCGGGTACGCTCGGACAGGCCGTCGATCATATGCGGGGCCAGCTCGCGCACCTGCATGATGTCGTTGACGCGAAGCTTCTCTGCTGCCGAGACGCCGAAATCCGGAGCATTGCTCCCGGCAATCCGTCGCCATTCGAGCGGATCGACTTTCTCCGCATTGCCCAGGACGAGATCGACCTCGCCCATCTCCGCGAAGGTCTCCGGCTCGGTCTGGGCGGCACATCCTGTGACGATCAGGCGCGAATCGGGGTTCTCGCGGGCGAGTCGGCGAATCGTTTGCCGGGCCTGCCGCACCGCTTCGCCGGTGACGGCACAGGTATTCACGACGATGGCATCGCCCAGACCCGCTTCCGAAACATGCCGCTCGATTACCGCACCCTCATAGGCATTCAGCCGACACCCGAGGGTGACGACGCGCGGTTGTGCGGGCTTTCTGGACGATCCTTGCTTCATCCTGAGGGTGTGCCGAAACCTGCACGTTTTCGCAAGGACGCGCTGCACACAGCAGGCGATTGGAGGACGTCATACGGTTTATTAAGACTCATCGTTAGTATGGGCATTGGAAAATTTACCCGAACGGTAAAGACGGCGGGAGCGCGGATATGACTGAGACGAAGACACTCGACGGTCTGCCCCTGGATCAACGCCAGGCCCTTGCTTACGAACAATGGCTGACGCTCTCGACGGGCGGACAGACGCCGCTGCGTCAGCAGTTTCGCCCCGAAAAGATCGTCCGGGCCTTGCCCGCTGCCATGCTGCTGCATATCGAGCGCGGAGATTTCGGCATCCGGTTCCGCCAGCGTCTCGAAGGGCGATTCGTCACCCTTGCCTTCGGCGATGGCGGTGGTCGCACCATCGAGGACATCTATACGGACGAATACCTGTTCGATCTGATGCCCCGGTATCTGGAAGCCGCCATGACCGGCGATCCGGCGATGACGCGCTGCACGGTGTCGCAGGGCGATGACGATCGGTTCGATTTCACGCGCCTGATCCTGCCCTTTGCGGGAACCGACGGGAAAGTGAACCGTCTGCTCGTGATCTTCCATTTCGACCCTGTCGCGCTCGCACAGCTTTCGGCCCCTCTCAAGATACGTCGCGAGACCGCGACGGAGGCCGCGAGGAAGATGTACGATCAACGGCCGGCCTCCGCACCGCTTGGAATCGACGTGCGCAAGTTCGGCTGAGAGAACCCTGCCGCCGGGGAATTGATTTCCGCGCCGGATAGGGCTAGGAGCAGGCCAAATCCTGTGCGGGCGATCATCCTTCCGCATTTTCCGGGGCGCCTGCCGACCGTATCCAGAATATCCGGTACGATCCGACCTGCGCTCCCCCAGTTCATGAGGGATTGGCATCCATGACGGTTTCCACTGGCCATGATTCACTCGGCACCAAGCGCAAGCTGACGGTCGCCAAGGAAGAATATCACTTCTATTCGATCGAAGCTGCGGAGGCCGAGGGTATCGGCTCGCTCAAGCGCCTGCCCGCAAGTCTGCGCGTCATCCTCGAGAACCTGCTGCGGAACGAGGATGGCGAGACCGTCACTAAGGACGATATCTCCGCCTTTGCCGACTGGGTCGCCAATGACGGCAGGACGGACCGAGAGATCGCCTATCGCCCTGCCCGCGTACTGATGCAGGACTTCACCGGCGTTCCCGCCGTGGTCGATCTGGCCGCCATGCGCGATGCGATGAAGACGCTGGGCGGCGACCCGCAGAAGATCAACCCGCTCTCCCCCGTCGATCTGGTCATCGACCACTCGGTCATGGTCGACGAGTTCGGCACCCCCCGCGCCTTCCAGATGAACGTCGAGCGCGAATACGAGCGCAACGGCGAACGTTACACCTTCCTTAAATGGGGACAGGGCGCGTTCGACAACTTCCGCGTCGTCCCCCCGGGAACGGGCATCTGCCATCAGGTGAACCTCGAATACCTGTCCCAGACGATCTGGACGGACGAGGACAAGGACGGCAACCGCGTCGCCTATCCCGATACGCTGGTCGGCACGGACAGTCACACGACGATGGTGAATGCCCTTGCGGTTCTCGGTTGGGGTGTGGGCGGGATCGAGGCCGAAGCGGCCATGCTCGGCCAGCCGATCTCGATGCTGATTCCCGAGGTCGTGGGCTTCAAGCTGACGGGCAAGATGACCGAGGGTGTCACCGCGACCGATCTGGTGCTGCGCGTGGTCGAGATGCTGCGCGAGCATGGTGTCGTCGGCAAGTTCGTCGAGTTCTATGGGGAGGGTCTGGAAGACCTGTCCCTCGCCGATCGCGCGACGATCTCGAACATGGCTCCCGAATATGGCGCGACCTGCGGGTTCTTCCCCGTCGACCGCGAAACCCTGCGCTACCTGCGCACTACGGGCCGCGACGAAGCGCGGATTTCATTGGTGGAAGCCTATGCCAAGGTGCAGGGCCTGTGGCGTGACAACAAGACGCCCGATCCTGTGTTCTCCTCGACGCTGGACCTCGACATCGGAACGGTCCGCCCAGCGATCTCCGGTCCGAAACGCCCGCAGGACCGTATCCTGCTCGACGATGCGGCGAATGCCTTCAACAAGATGATCCACGAAATGCGGGGCGGTGCACCGCTCGAAACAGGGGCGGAAGAAGCCGCACCTGGCTCCGAGGCCGCAGAAATGAACGCCGAAGGGGCGGCCCAGCCTCAGCTCGGCAAGACGACTTCCGTCCGTGATGCGGATTACGACATGCAGGATGGCCATATCGTCATCGCGGCGATCACGTCCTGCACCAACACCTCGAACCCCTACGTGATGATCGGGGCCGGTCTCGTGGCGCAGAAAGCCGTGGCGAAGGGTCTGAAGCCGAAGCCCTGGGTGAAGACGTCGCTGGCTCCCGGCTCGAAGGTCGTGACCGAGTATCTCGTCAACTCGGGAGTCCAGAAAGACCTCGATGCGATCGGTTACGATCTGGTCGGCTATGGCTGCACGACCTGCATCGGCAATTCCGGACCGCTGCCCGAACCGATCTCCGAAGCGATCAACGAGGGCGATCTGGTCGCCTGTTCGGTTCTCTCGGGCAACCGCAACTTCGAGGGGCGCGTGAACCCGGATGTGCGGGCCAACTACCTGGCCTCGCCTCCGCTGGTGGTTGCGTACTCGATCCTCGGCACCATGACCAAGGACATCACCACCGAACCGCTGGGTCAGGATCAGGATGGCAAGGACGTCTTCCTGAAGGATATCTGGCCCACTCAGGCGGAGATCAACAAGCTGGTCGATGAGACCGTGACGCGCGAGGCCTTCCAGAGCCAATACGCCGATGTCTTCGCAGGGGACGACAAGTGGCAGGGTATCGATACCGAAGGCGGCGATACGTATGGCTGGCCCTCCGGCTCGACCTATGTGCAGAACCCGCCCTATTTCGAGGGGATCACCCCCGAAGTCGGTGAAATCCACAATGTCGAGAAAGCGCGTATCCTTGCGCTGTTGGGCGACTCGATCACGACGGACCATATCTCGCCCGCCGGTTCCATCGCCAAGACATCGCCTGCGGCGGAGTATCTGGGCGAGCGTCAGGTCGGGGTGCGCGATTTCAACTCCTATGGCGCGCGGCGCGGCAACCATCAGGTGATGATGCGCGGTACCTTCGGGAATATCCGCATCCGCAATCTGATGGCCCCCGGCACCGAAGGCGGTGTGACGAAGCATATTCCTTCGGGCGAGGTCATGCCGATCTTCGATGCGGCGATGAAGTACAAGGACGAGGGTACGCCCCTCGTCGTCATCGCAGGCAAGGAATACGGCACCGGATCGTCGCGCGACTGGGCGGCGAAGGGGACGGCGCTGCTGGGCGTCACGGCGGTCATCGCGGAGAGTTACGAGCGTATCCACCGCTCGAACCTCGTCGGGATGGGCGTGGTGCCGCTCCAGTTCACGGGCAATGATGGGCGCGAAAGCCTCGGCCTGACGGGTGAGGAGGTCATCACCGTCGGCGGCCTCGCCGACGTCACCCCACGTGCGACAGTCAAGGCGACCATCGAGTATGCCGACGGGAAGACCAAGGATATCGACCTGCTCTGCCGCATCGATACGGCGACCGAGATCGACTACGTGAAGAATGGTGGCGTGCTGCATTACGTGCTGCGCGATCTGGCCAGCAGCGAGGCGATCGCAGCTCAGTAGGCATCTGCCTTGGAAAACGTCGATCAGGCCCCGTGCACCCTGCGCGGGGCCTTTCTCATGCGCGCACTCTGCTTCAAGCGCGCACTTTGCTTAAATTGATTTAAATAAACGGATGAACAGCAACTCAGTATTTCGGAAAAAGATAAGACATCATCGGAACAAATAAAGGGCGTGACTGTTGTTGGACCAGAAGCACGGCACTTTCGTTCCGAGCTTTGAAGTAACCCGACTATGGAGAGTCCAATGAAACGCATCCTCGTATCCAGTGCCCTTGCCCTCATGATGACCGGCCCGGCCTTCGCGGACGCGCATGGCGAAATGTTCGTCACCAAGGCTGAGAAGCTCGAAATCCTCGGATCGGAGTTCATCGGTGCACGTGTCTACGTCGCTGAAAAAGATTTCGACGATAGCTATGAATACAGCGACGGTGCCGAGAAGGAATGGGACGACGTCGGTGAGATCAACAATATCGTCCTGTCGCGAGATGGCGACGTGAATGCCGTCGTCATCGGTGTCGGAGGCTTCCTCGGCATTGGTGAGAAGGACGTTGCAGTCAAGATGGACCAGATCAAGTTCATCTCGGACGGCGAAAACCCGAACGATTACTTCCTCGTATTCACGTCGAGCAAGGATATGCTGGACGGTGCCCCCGACTGGGACCGCAAGGAAGCGAAAGCGCGTCAGGCGCGTATCGAGAAGTCGCGCATGGCGACGACGCGCGGTGAGGTCAAGGCGACCGATATGGCTGCTCTGAACGCCGTCAAACGCGATGGCTACGAGGCTGTGAAAGCCGAAAAGATGAAGGCATCCGATCTGATCGGTGCGCGCGTCTACGGCACAAAGAACGAAGACGTCGGCGAAGTCGGTGATGTCATCATGTCGAAAGAAGGCAGTGGCAAAGTTGCGATCATCGATGTCGGTGGGTTCATGGGCATCGGTGAAAAGCCTGTTGCCGTGCCGATGACGGAACTGCGCGTCATGCGTGAGGAAGACGGCGATGAACTGCGCGTCTATATCGATGCGACGGAAGAGCGTCTCGAAGGGATGCCCGAATACGAAGAACGCGGCTGATCCGACGATCACCGCTGACTGAACAGCCGCCGCTCTCCACACGGGAGCGGCGGTTTTGTTGCCAGGGCAACGTATCGAGGTTGGCAGCGTTTCAAAGTGAGAATTGAATCGAGGAATTCCGTGTCCCATCCGGCTCGTTTTCTGCGGAGTTTGATGGAGTGCTTTCCGGGGGCGCTGCGGATGAGGTCGAGAATCCGTCCGAGATAAGGGTCAATAATTACAGTAGCTTGCCTATCTGCGGATGGTCCTGTTGATGGATGCGAGGTGGAGGCAGGCACGGGCGGTCTCTATTCGTCGTTCGTGATCCTTGTCGAGCCTCCGGTTGCGTCCGAACCATGCGAAGGATCGTTCGACGACCCATCGGTGGGGCACGACAACAAAGCCCTCGACGTCCTTTGACCGTGCTTTTTGGCGGCAGTCCGCGCGGAGAAGATACAGTATCGCATCGATGAGGTGGCGCAGGGTCCATTTGCGCGGCTGGACCGGCGGATGCGGTTCAAGCAGTGCCCCCTCCGCATCCGTCAAATCCGATCCGTCTTGCGCTCATACTTGGGGGGAGTGATTTCTGTCCAGGCCATGTGATCTTCCAGTTCCAACAAACCGGTCGAATCACAAACCACTGAAATTACTCAGCTCCTGTCGGATGGCCTCTAACGGGTCTACTCCCCCGCCAAAAACGCTTTCACCGGAACCAGCGACACCTCCGGCGCTTCCTCCATCGGCACATGCCCGACCCCCGGCAATCGCACGAGGGTCGCGTCGGGCAGAACCCGCTCGTAATCGGCGGCGTTGGTAACGGGGATCATCCCGTCTTCTTCACCCCAGAGCAGTAGCACCGGCACGTCGATCGCCGCAAGGCGCGGTTCCGGGTTCACGAGGATCGTCTGCCGGAACCGCTCCAGCAATGCCCCCCTGCTGCCCGGCGCGCGCAGCAGGTCGTGGTACCGGGCCAGCGTCACCTCATCCAGTCGCGAAGGGTCCGCATAGGCCACTTCCAGATTCGAGCGCAGCACGAAGCGCGGCAGCACGTATTCCATCAGGTCGAACACCCCCGGAATTTCGGTCGCCTTGCCATATTCGAAGGGCGGACTGGCAAAGCCGTCCGGGGCCAACAGCACCAGCCGTTCCACCCGCTCGGGATGAGCCGCTGCAAAGGTCCAGGCGATCCGCCCTCCCAGCGAATTGCCCACCAGAGCCGCGCGCTCCACTCCGCTCGCATCCATCAATTCGGCCAGCAGCGCCACGGTCCGCGTATCGGTATAATCCTCCGTCGGGTCCGGTGGCGACAGCCCCGAGCCGGGCAGGTCGAAGCGGATCACCCGGAACTCGTCGTCCAGCGCCCGCGCCCAGTCTTCCCATGTGTGCAGACTCGACGCGACCCCGTGGATCATCACCACCGCCTTCGCGTTTCTCGGCCCCGTATCGCGCACATGCAGCGCCGTCCCCCCGACGCTCCGCATATCGGCGGGGTCGGCCAGATACCGCGCTTCCAGCGTCTCGCGCGACAGGTCGGGCGTGATCGCACAGCCTGCTGCCGTCACCAGACCGGCCAGCATCACGAAGCCGAAGAGGGTACGTCTTCTCATCGGTCTTGCTCCGGGCGAAAGAGAATGAACACCCCGGCCAGCATCAGGAATCCGGTCCCGAGGTCGAACAGGAACATGCGCGCCAACGTATCGGGCGGAAATACCCACAGCTCGAACCCGAAGGCACTGCCCACGATGCCAAAGCCGCAAATGGCGAAGATATTATTGGCGATATGCAGCCCCATCGCCGCTCCCAACCCCCCGGTGCGCCAGACCAGCGCGGCCGTTACCAGCCCGAAGATCAGGATATGCACCAGCATCCGCCAGCGCATCCCCGCCTCCATCCCGCCGTCGTAATGCAGGGCGGCGAAGATCACCGAAGGCATTACCGCCCAGACGAGCGGATGGCGCGACCAGACCGCGAATTGCTGCAGGATATACCCCCGGAACAGCAGTTCCTCCGATGTCGCCTGCATCGCGATGCCGATGACGATCGGGATCAGCCAGATCGCCCATATCGATAGCGGCAGATCGGTGCGCTCCGGCGGTCCGAGAACGACCGTGTAGGTCAGGATGCTCACGACATAAAAGCCAAGCGCAAGGGCTGCTCCCGCGATCAGCGCCCGCCCCTTCGGCTTTCCCGACGGTCCGAACAGCGTTCCGAAGCGCCGCCGATGGACCGGCCTCAAGGTGATTGCCAACGCTACCCAGAGCCCGAGGAAGGTCAGCAGAAAGACCATCACGCCTGCAGGCGGCAACACCCGTCCCTCCGCCCCGAGCAACGCTATCGACCCGGCATCCAGCCCGAGGGGCGCGAAGATGCCGGTCGCGATCACGTTGACCAGACCGAAGCCGAAACCGAACCAGATCGCCAGGATCACGGGCAGCCCGATCAGCATTCGCCACCATGCCCCGCCCGCGCGCGCTGGCTCGACGAAGGCGTGGAAAGGACGGCTTTCGGGGATCATGTCAAAGGCCTTTTCCGTGCCTGCCTGCAGGCATCGCCGGGCGCCGCCCTTTTATCCTTCCCCGCAAGCGCGGAGGGCAGGGGTGGGGTGCGCCCGGAGGACGCGAACGATAGCGGTCATGGCGAGAAACCGTCGTGATCATACCGGGATCGTCAGGGTGAAGCGGGTTTCCTCTGCCGTCGAAAGGAACGTGATCTTCCCCGAATGGCCCCGCGCGATCTCGGCGGCGATGAAGAGGCCCAGACCGAGGCCTTCGCGACTGTCGCGTTTCTCGCGCGAGAACGGCTGGAACAGGGCATCGCGGGCATCCTGCGGGATTGGCTCGCCGCCATTGATGACGGTCAGGATGAACGTCCCGTTCTCCTGCTGCGCCTGCATCCGCACCGGAATATCGACGGCACCATGGGTGATCGCATTGGCCAGCAGGTTCGAGACGAGCTGCCCGATCCGCTCGGCATCGCAATCCACCGGGTCCTCGAAATCGAGGTCCACCTCGATGTCGTGGTGCGAGGCGGTCCGCAGTTCATCCACGACCTGCAGCAGCACGGGGCGCAGCGGAACGGTCGTGTTGCGATGCATGACGATGCCGTCGCCCAACCGCCCGCGCGCGAAATCGAGCAGATTGTCGATCAGCCCGTTCATGCGGATCGCGCTGCCCTGCATCAGTTTCGCGATGGTCATCGCCTTGCTTTCCAGCGGCATCTGCAGCAGCATCCGCGCACCCGAGGCAATGGACGCGACGGGGTTGCGCAGGTCATGCCCCAGCACCGCGATGAACTGCTCGCGCAATTCGGCGGTCGCCTTCTCGTCACGCAGGATACGGCGCGTATCCGACAGTTGCGCGGCATCGTCGATCTGCGCGGCGAGCAGATCGGCGAAGAAGCCCAGGGTCTCCACGATGGACGTTCCCTGCAAGGGGCGTGGCTCGGGATCGAAGGCGCAGAGGGTTCCGAAGACGCTGCCGTTCTTCAGGATGATGGGAAAGGACAGGAAGCTCTCGAAATCGGCGCTGCGCGCGGCCACGCTCCCCGCGTAACGCGGATCGCTGCTCACACGGTCGATGACGACCGGCGAGCGGTGGTCCTGGGCATCGCCGCAGATGGTTCTGTCGATATCGAGCACGTCGCCGGGGCGCAGCCCTACGCCGTTCGTATCCAGCGTTTTGCAGGCGATCCACCGTGTATCGGTCGTGCGCGTGATGACCACGAAGCCCATCCCGGTGATGTGCTTGACCGCCCCGAGGATCTTCGGCACCGAATCGATCCTGCCGACCAGTTCCAGATCGGCCTTTATATCGCCGTCCATCGCGCCGCCTCACCCCTGTCCATGCAATCGGAACTGGACAGGCCCGCAACGGGCCGCACCTGTTTCTATCGCTGGCGGATCGTACAGCGAGGAACGGGTCCGGTGAAAGAGAACTTTCCCGGAAACAGGCGCAACATACCACTTGATTCGATTGAAAGGGATGCGGTGACGAAGCTTTCCCCCACGACACCCGACTTACCGTCGCCATTTTCCGATTGGTTCGCCGGTCGCGGCTGGTCCCCGCATTCCTATCAGCTCGATTTGCTCGCCGGGGCGCAAGCGGGCGGAGCACAGCTTCTGATCGCTCCGACAGGGGGCGGGAAGACGCTGGCCGGGTTCCTGCCATCGCTCATCGATCTGAAGGACGGCAAGCATGAGGGGCTGCACACCCTCTATATCAGCCCGCTGAAGGCCCTCGCCGCCGATATCCGTCGCAATCTCGAAGCCCCCATCGCCGAGATGGCCTTGCCCATCCGCGTCGAGGACCGCACCGGTGACACCAAACAGAGCGCGCGCCAGAAACAGCGCAAGAACCCGCCGCATATTCTTCTCACCACGCCCGAGAGCCTCGCCCTGCTGCTGGCCGATCCCCATGGCGAGGACATGTTCGCGGGCTTGCGCGCGGTCGTCATCGACGAGGCCCACGCGCTCGCAGGCACCAAGCGCGGCGACCAGTTGGCCCTCGGCATGGCCCGCCTGCGCCGCATCGCCCCCGGCCATCGCCGCGTCGGCCTATCGGCCACGGTCGAGGATGCGCAGGCGCTGGGCGCATGGCTCGACCCCGAGGGTACCCGCATCGTCCGCGCGCCGCCCGGCCCGAAGCCAGATATCCGCATCCTCGACGAGGCAGGCCCGCCCCCATGGTCCGGCATGGGCGGTCGCTATGCGGCGCGCGCGGTGCTGGATGCCATCGCCGGGGCCCGGACGGCCATCGTCTTCATCAACACCCGCGCGCAGGCGGAGCTTTTCTTCCAGGCGCTCTGGGCCGTGAACGACGACGACCTGCCCATCGGCCTGCACCACGGATCGCTGGCGAAGGAGACGCGCCTCAAGGTAGAGGCCG
>ENA-ORXU01001654-ORXU01001654.1-marine-metagenome-genome-assembly--contig:-NODE-1654-length-17403-cov-4.604006_pt1 | contig 17403 bp, 15 predicted proteins | sample MGYA00237869_ERZ511484 | MGnify/ENA metagenome assembly ERZ511484
TATGCGACTTGTTCAATGTATCCCGATACTTCAGACATATCCAGAAAAGTAGCATCAGCGTACTCACACGGAACAGGATCCAGATCAATCGAGATATAGATCGTTTTCATCCCTGCCATCTTCGCCCTTTCCATATCGACAACTGGATTGTCACCAATGAATACTGAAGACTCGACATCGGCATCAACAACACGACAGGCGAGCTCGAATATGGCCGTTTCCGGCTTGCGCAACCCAACAGCCTCTGAAACAATCACGCGGTCAATCAATCTGCTGCAGTCAAGTTTTCGAAAATTCCTTTCTTGGAAACATGACTTTCCATTGGTCACTACTACTATCTTTAAACCTGTTCTGCGGCACGCCTCTACCGCTTCAGCAGCACCCCTTCTTGGCTTACAAAACGCGCTGAACATCAGCAAATATGTGTTCAGCAGATCATCAACTGACCAATCTACTGTCTCGAATTCGTCAACATGCGACTGGTAAACCTCGTATTTTCAGACCATGACTTTCTGATCAAGCTCGATGAATCGTTCAACGAACCTGTCTACCTCATTGATATTGAAACACAGCATCCCCTTGGCTTGTTATAGAGCGAAGTCCCTGAGAGAACCGCCGCGATCGAGAATGGTTTCGTCAAGATCAAATAGGGGGCAATACAGGATTTGGGATCATGTTGTGCACAACATGATCCCGATTTCCGTAGTTGCCCGATTCTGACACTGACAGCTCTTTTCGTCAGATTGTCAAGTCAGACCGGCAATCGGACTTTGACGAGTAGCAAGGCACGTCAGTGTCCTTTGCCCCATCACGTGGGTATTTCAACAGGCAGCTCACTGATGCAAGATTCACACTGGAGCTGGGCCCTGAACTGATTTTGCATCAATATTTCATTTATCGGTAATCCGAGGTCGGCACCGGTGTGTTGCAGTCGATTGATCCACAAGGCAAAGCGAATCTCACTCGCTTTGCAACGGACGTTCGTTACTCGAATAAATCAGCCGAAGTGTTATGGATGTGCATCTGACCTACAACCATGAAGAGGCGAGTTTTGATGACGCCAATTTCCTTCCACCTGGTGCCCTTGGTGGACTGTTCACAGATGGTGTTCTTCAGTCCTATGGGCTAACCGGGCAAGAACTTACCGCCGAGCTCATTACTCGGTTGGTATTGGGAAAACACAACGTAGAGCTTGGGATTGGCAGTCGACGCGGCATAGCAAAAAATGACTACGATCGCTGTAACTACGTAGTCCAGAACGGTAGCCCAATCCCTGTCCCAGCAGGCCTGTACAAGACTATATCGATGGGGACGCTTTATTTGAACGAGAGTACAACAAGTCAGGTGCACATATCCTACTACGAGATCAGTACCCATTCACGCATGATTTAGCCCTTGATGCAGGACTCAGAGTAGATTACAACAGCGACTACGGTACCGTTGTTAATCCCCGCTTGGGCTTGGAATGGACGGCCGGGCAATACACTGACATCACATTGCTTTACGGTGAATCCAGTATACTACCGACCGTTATTCAGCAGTCCAGCAATGGCTTATTCACCGCCCTGGGTGATAGAAACTTGAAGCCTGCCAAAATTCGCATGGTCGAACTCGCGATCAATCAAACGATCACACCGGCGCTGGCGCTGGACGCCAACATCTTTTCTTACCGCCAATCAGATGATATTGGTGCTATTCCAGATTCTGACTCTCCTAACGGAAGCCGGTTTGCCAATCTTTCAGGCAACGAGGTTGGACACGGTTTGGAACTATTATTGAACTGGCAGCCCAGCAGCCCTTGGAGTGTGAGTGCGGGTGTGGCGTTTCAGCGTGATACCACAGTGTACTCAGATAACGAGACGGCTCCTCATTGGCAGCCCTATCTTGAGTCCACCTACCAGACGCTGTCGGACTGGACAACAAACATTTCGGTGTTTGGTGTTAGCCAGCGCGATCGACGTGATGGCGATCTAGGCGCTGATATCGATGACTACACAATAACCAATGTAGCCATTCAATCGCCGCGTTTGTTCGAAAAAACCCAGATCACTCTGGATATTCAGAATGTTTTCGATGTTGACGCCCGTGAAGATGTTGCCACTGAAATAGAAAACGATCTTCCTGTTTGGCCGCAACGCGTACTGATAGGCATCAACAGCACTTTCTGAATCACGGGTAGCTAAGCAACAACACATGGCCAGTGTTCAATACACTATGTGCCACTATCGAAAGCTCAATTCGCCCCGTTTTCATGAACACGTAGCCGTAGAGAATGCCAGCCATTGTTGCCAAAAGACCGTACTCCCATCCGCCATAGATATGCACCAAACCGAACAGGACGGCTGAGATAAGCAATGCGTAAATCGGAGCATGCGGTGAGGCTATCGAGCTTTGCAGTCGACTTTGAATAAAGCCTCTAAAAAATGCCTCTTCTGCGACTACGGTAAATATCAGGTTTCTAAAAAGCCAGACGAGAACCAAAGGTGATAACGTCACATCCAGAGTTGCGAAACCCACTATCAATCCAACGACATAAATGCCCAGGCACCCAACAATAATGGAAACAATGTTGGGTGCAATAATCCGTGTGCATTCTTTGAGCGTTTTACATAGCAGCTCTCTGTGTGCCACCAATAAGAATAACCCGATGGATACTTTATCGGCGCTAAAGCGTAACGCTGACCATCCGGTGTTGTTAGAAAGCTGCGTATCCTCAAGTAATGATACGTGGGTAAAACCTGGTGCTAATCGCGCAGCCGCTACAAGCGTTACGAGCACTACTAGAGTATTAACGCCGATTGACAACAGCTTTGTTTTCTTTAATGTGGATAACCAAACCACCAGTGCGAAGACGCACAACGACATCAGTGCTATTGGCTTTATCCACTGAGTAAGCAGTGCCAGACCAATGAACATAATGTACATTCCGATCCACGCATGCCTAACTGGACTCCAGAAAGCTGCTATCGATAAGGACATCGCGACGATGGCAAGTAGTTCAATCATCATCGGCGTAGTCAAAGCATGATCCTGGGAGCAAACGGTTCACTCGATGGAGTCAATACGCCGATACGGTGATCAGAGGAGCCCCATACACTACAGTACAATGGCCTTATTCGAGACAAAGATCGAGATCCGATTCGGTTTGATCAACAACCAGAACAAGTGATCCAACTAACAGGATATTGAGCCTGTCTTCCGTGCGTGTAGTAACCAGCTGTTGAGACTCCCCACTATCCGTACTGACCAAATATAGCGAAGTATCTAGCGCGCTGACTGTGCCTCGACGTACTGTATGACATGATCGTTCAGATTGTGCGTCATAAAAAGTGATCGCTCCTGAGCTTTCGATATTGATATAGTCGCCTGTCGCATTGCCATTCCAGTATCCGACAATCGCCGACAAGTCTGAAGACTCGTTGTTATCAAGCGACGCTAGACTCGATAAGAGATGCTCTCGTGCATCCTCTTCCGAAATCAATACACCGTTTACAGAGCCAAAATTGGCAACCAGGTTAATAACGTCAACATCAGATGCAAAGATCTCTGTCGACACGTCAAAGTTTGTTGCGGTTGCGATTGTTGATGCTGTTTCAGGAATAGTTATCCCGTTATCGGGTACACCGTCGAGATCGAGTGATTGAAGTAGTCTGGCTATGTTGATCGTAGTCGCTTCCGAGTCCACGCTACCGTTTCCAAGATTGATGGGTGTCAGAATATTGTTTGCCTTTACCTGCGGCAGCACCAATTCACCGATACTGAATACGATCGTTTCATCTGGCCTATAACTAAAAACCCCTTGATCCTCTGTCAGCCCCGATAGAGTGTCGATATTAAAGCTCAGGCCTCCAACACCGCTATCAATGAACAGCCCCTGTTCTAACGACTCACCATCCTCAGATGGCATGTTAGATTGAGTGGTCGAACCACCGCATGACAGTGATAAGCAGACTGTTACAGTAAGCGATAAATGCGTTCTAAGTATCTACATACTTCATATTACCAGTAGTCTAATTGGCAATATTTCTAACTTAAATGACCATGTTGACATGATTGACCACTAGTTGACCCAGAGTTCTGGATACCGTTGGCCCAAAGCTCCTGGACGTATATTGACTCACCATCGTGTAGGCGATCACCCTAGACACCGATAGCTATTGCACAGATCAACCGCTTAACCGTCATCTCGTCGTGTACGTGCAAGCTTCAACAATTCCTGGCGCAGTTTGTCTCGCTGTCAACGGTACCATTCTTTCAGTCGAAAGAATCAATACAATCAAACGATTCAATAATGTTGATTACGTTCAAGATGGATGAATAGAGTTTCACATCCATAGCGATTTTCTGGTTCAGACAGCGGGTTCTCTAAAGAGTCATGGAATCGTTTAGTAAAGGTGGAGGTGAAGATAGATCACCGATCGCTCGGAAGCGTACAGGAGCTCTGACTAACGTACTATCCCCGCCCTCCTCCGCAGCTACCCTTAGTAGGCATTGGTAATAATATTAGATACGGTGATCCAGCAGATCGACTCTAATGATCAGCAGGCCAGACGAGATACTGCCCGCGCTGTGAATGTCGGCCTGACGCTTTGCAACTGGGCGATCGGCTTTTATATCGGTTATTGCAAACTGGAGGGCGAGGATCGTGCAAGCTACGGCGAACACCTATTTGATAGTCTGGCCAGTAGCGTGAAGCAACGTCAGGTAAAAAGCTGCGATCGACGACAGTTGTATGTAAGCGACTCATCACTCACATCCTAATTCCCCACCAACATCACGCAACAGTATGTTAGCGCTATGGAGCTGGGTAGGTCGCGTAGCGCCGGTTAACTTCTTCGGATGTGATGTTCCACGGCAGTAGCGCTTCAATGTCCTCTGCCACTTCGGCGTTAGGGATTTCGCTAAGCAGGACACTTAGATATCGCTGTGGATGTTGTCCGTTAACCTTTGCTGTTTCCAAAATACTATAAATCATCGCACTAGTCTCAGCACCTGCAGGTGTATCAGCGAACAAGAAGTTTTTTCGATTATGGAATAAATTTCATAATCGAAACTGAACTGAGTCGCGTGCCGCGACGGAATGTACGCAAGCGTCTGGATTGATGAAATTATTCAGACTATTGCGACGTACCGCTTTGTCATAGTGATTCGTTGAATACACTTTAGCTCAGCTCGCTAACTTATTGTTTTGCGCACTCTATGGGCTTATTGCAACGATAATCCCTTTCTATCCTACTCCCGATGCGATACCCGATTGATTGACCGTCAGCGGATGTGTCTCGCTGGCGTGTTCATTTTCAATTGATCACTCTACGGGAGAACATCATGGCATCAACACTTCGCCAACGCATGACCAATGATCTGAAAGTTCGCGGCATGGCCGAGAACACTCAGAAAACTTATTTGCTAGCGGTTACCGCCCTTGCTCGACATTATAACCGCAGTCCAGACAAGATCAGTGCTGAGGAAATTCAGCAGTACCTGATCTATCTTCATGATGAACGACATCTGTGTTGGCAGAGCTGTAATGCCGCACGACACGCGATACGGTTTCTGTGTCGCATTACGTTGCAACGCCCCGAGGCCCATTTCTATATCCCCGGTGCCAAGCTACCGAGCAAGCTACCGCAGATTCTCAATGATGATGAATTGGTGCGTCTGCTCACTGTAAGCACTAATCCGAAGCATCGTGCGATTCTCATGACCGCCTTTGCGGCTGGGCTTCGAGCCAGTGAGCTGTGTCGGTTGAAGCCTGGCGACATTGATTTCAAACGGATGTGTCTTCGCGTCGATCAGGGCAAAGGCTGCAAGGATCGCTATGTCCCTCTATCGGTGCGCCTTCTTGAACAACTGCGTGACTACTGGCGACGGGCAAGCCCGCCGGCGCGATGGCTGTTCTCAGGACACCCAACTGACAGAGCGATGACCCGTTCAGGGCCTTCCTGGATCTATCGCACGGCTGCAAAGAAAGCCTGCATCAATAAGCCGGGTGGCATTCACACGCTGCGACACAACTACGCCACAGGACTGCTCGAAGCCGGTGTGTGTTTGTGTGTCATACAACGACGCATGGGGCATCGCTCAATAAGCTCAACGATGCGCTATCTGCATAATGTTCTGAGCAGATTGTGTCGTGGACAGCGCCACCAGCCAAATTCAGCGTGCGGAAAATTTCGCTCGCTTAACATTTAATTCAGCAGGCTCTAATTACAAAGATATGCTACGCGTGGCGGTGTCGATTAGTGAAGGCAAAGTCAGTGCATCAACCATGATCAGGCGATTGGGTTCAAACAGCATTCGCAACTCACTGTTCTATGCTTTCCGGGAACTCGGCCGTGTTGTGCGCAAACAATTTTTGCTGCAATACATCAGTGAAACCGAACTACGCGAAACGGTGCATGCAGCTACGTGCAAAAGCGAAGAATCTAACCAATTCGTACAGTGGGTATTCTTCTACAACAGTGGCATGATTCAGGAAAATCTGCGGTATGCTCAGGACAAGATGATTGCGTACAATCATCTGGTAGCCAATTTGGTAATTCTGCATAATGTTGATTCGATGAGCAAAGCAATCGACAAACTCAAACGACAGGAATTCATTGCCGACGCTGAGGCTCTTCGCAGCTTGTCTGCGTATCGAACAGAGCACATCAGCCTTTTGGGTACCTACTCTCTCAAGATTCCGAAACAACAAGGCAATCGCAATTTTAAGCTGATATAGCGATATGCCGTACGCGTCTTGAGCGGTTTTCAGGGTTCATTGGCGTTTTTACACGAATCGGGGCCGGACCTCAGCGTGGTGTTCGCGCATTTTCTGAGCGATGAGAAGACAGTTTGAAATGGAAAAGGCTCAAACCGTATGTGAAATTTGCAGCGATGGTGGAAAGACACTGGGATGGAATTGCATCGTACTGCCACCCTGACAACAAAGTGAGTCTAACGATTAGTTGAAGGCGGCAACAACGAGATACGTGTGATACAGCGTAAAGCATATGACGATCGTGATGAAGAATATCTGAAGCTAAAGATCATCGCATCGTTCCTACCACCATTACCCAAAAACGCTCAAATCAACTCACACGATTCCGCGTCGCCCCGTAATTCTCAAGAGCAGTTTCTACTGATACTCGGTTGGCAGCGCAACTTCAAACCGAGTACAGATGGCCCTGATATCGTGAAAATCCTTCGATGACAGCCTATATCCGGTATGTGATTGAATTTGAAAGTCAGCGGAAATACAACACACACTACAGTCACCTATGTGCCCTTTACCCGTCAACGCCTGCGCCGGGTACATGCTCTCTCCTTTCTCCGAAGGTCCGTACTGGCCGTTGCCCTGCTCATCGAGCACGATCACATGCAGATCGATTTCCCGGCCTAGAGGATCTCCCATGACGAAATTCCACGCGCGACTGTCATGCTTCGGAATTTCGACAAACTGCTCAGCAGCGATATGTCGCAACAAAGCTGGCAATTCTTTCTCCTGGAGGGTGATGTCTAGATCTTTGTGAGCTCGGGTTTGTTCGCCAAGCAAAGCGTCAATGCCCCAACCTCCATCGATCCAGATAGTCAGCCCGAGATCAACCCAGCTCTGGTAGAAGTACAATACATCGCGGCGGGTCATATCGCTGCTAGTCCACCTGTTTACTTATAGGAGACGCTAAACCGTCACGACAAAACTTGTCAAGCGAACTCGGAGTCTGATTAAAACGCGCACAGCTTTCTACCACCACCCGTCCTGCATTCTCTTGACTCGTACGCCATCGACATCAACGGTCGATGGGCAATGGGCAATGTCAATTTAATATTTTCTTAACTTAAGCGGTGCAAAATACGACGCGAGCGATTCTGGGTAACCCGTTTTTTACAGTCAGCTCAACAAGACTCTCACCAGATTCACATGTACTATTCTACCTTGGCAAAAGTAACAATGGACAGGAACCGATGATGATTTGGGCGCGAAAGACCGCTTTGGCGGCATTTATGATCAGCGTTGCGTTGCCCGCTACGGCGGAAGACATAACAATTACCGTTTGGGCTGGAGGGTCTAACGACGGTGACAGCTATCGCATAGAGGCCATCGAGATGGCTGCGGATATTCTCTCTCGGGAAGCCGCTATTCTCGGTGAAGATCTAAACATCACGGTTGATGGTCGCCGCGATTTTGCGGGCTGGGAAGAATTCAAGCAGGGAGTGACGCTGGGTGCTGAGGCTGGAACCGCACCTAGCATCGTGGTCACATCCCATCTGGACATCACACCGTGGAGCCAGGCGGGTTATATCGTTCCTATCGAGGACTACGTCGATCTTGATTCATGGCCGCTTAATAATGTTTACCCGAACCTGATGGAGATCGCTTCATCAGGCGGCACGCAGTGGGGCATTCCGCAAGATGCTGAGTCCCGACCGTTTTTCTTCTGGCGTGAAACGATGTCCAAGCTGGGGTATAGCGAAGACGATATTGACGCCCTGCCGGGCAAGGTGGCAACTGGCGAATACAACTTGCAAAACGTGTTGGCTGACGCGACCAAAGCGGTTGAAATGGGAATTGTCGAAGAGGGTTATGGTTTTTATCCTCGTGTTTCAAACGGGCCGGACTATGTACAGTTCTACCAGTCTTTCGGAGGACAGGTGATGGATCCCGAGACTGGAAAACTTGTCCTCGACAAAACTGCGATGACTGAGTTCTACCAGTTCTTTGTTGATGCAGTAGCCGCCGGTGTAACTCGACAAAACCATATCGGAACTGAATGGGATCAATGGTATAACGAGGTTGCAAATGGTCGGGCTGCGTTTTGGCATGGTGGGACTTGGCATTATGGTCGCTACGCAACGGAAGGGAACGACGACTTCTGGAACACGATCCAATTCTCTTTGATTCCGGCTGGCAACGATAAAGGCCGCGCTAATACAATCACGCACCCATTGGTATATCTCGTCATGAAGCAGGAAGACGACCGCATCGAGGAAGTCGCCTCCCAACTCGTCGCGATTGCGACTGAGCCGCGTTTGAATACGCTCCATGCAATCCAGTCGAATCACCTTGCAGTAACTAAAGCGCAGGAGGGGATAGACCTCTACAGCGGAAACCGTTGGGCATCTGAAGCAACCGAAGTACTACTGGGTTCTGCTAACGCGCAACCGAACCACCTGCAGTACGGCGCGTTCTCAGAGGCCATGTTCCGCGGGCTGGAATCGGCCTGGACTGGCGTTCAAACACCTGAAGAGGCTGTTGCTGAAGTCGAGGCTCAGATGCAGGCTACAATCGGCGACGATCTCATCGTACGCTGATCCAAAGATCGGGGTGAGGCGCACTGACAGCGCCTTGCCTACAACTCTGAGGAGAACAAACAATGACCTCCCGTCTGCTGGGAATCTGTTTCCTGTCACCTGCTCTTGTGGCGGTGTGCTTTTTTTTCCTACTTCCTGTGATGTTGACGGTGGTGTTTGCATTCACGAACATGTCGACATCTACAGGGATCATGGGAGGCGAATACCGGATTATCAATAGCCAGTTACGAAGCTTGTCGAATGCAGGGGTCAGCAACCAGTCGATAGAACAACTCGAATCTGCAGGCTTCAAGATCACCGACGCGGGTCTTGCGGCGCTTTCCGAAAATTTCAGCGATGAGACCGCGGATGAGCTTAGGGAAAATTATCTGGGTGAAACGTTCACCGCCCGACGCGATCTTGAGCGGTTGCTGCGAGAGTTAGACGATCCAATCCGAAAGACACGGGATCGCAAGACTGCCGCTGAGCTGTTCGCTGTTTCGATCATAGGTGAGCGGTATAGCACTGAATCGTCCTTCCGCACAGCACTGTCTTCTACAGGTATCGAGTCTGCCGATCACGATGCGTTAGCAAGTGTCGCATATACGGGTTGGGTTTGGACTACTGACAATTTCAAACTGCTGTTGGAATTACCCTCGACCATGCGATTCGCCGTGAACACGGCGTTCTATGTCATCTGCACGCTGATATTTAACATCATCTTCGGTTTGTTTCTGGCGTTGTCGACGTTCTATCTACCCGGCAAACTCGCCAATACGTTTCGCGCTGTCTGGTTTTTGCCCCGAATTTTGCCACCTGTCTTGTATGTATTGATGTGGAAATGGTTCACTTGGGATGACGGTTTTATTGCAACCACGACGGGCTGGTTTGGTGTGCCAGCCCAAAACTGGATGCTGCAGACGACCACGCATGCCTGGACCGTAGTGGTGCTGATTAACGGGTTCGTTGGCGCGTCTCTGGGCATGATTCTGTTTTCCTCTGCAATCAAAGCGATCCCAACATCGATGCTCCATGCATCCGAAGTGGACGGAGCAAATCGCTGGCAGCAAGTTCGCTTTATCATTTTGCCGCAGATGCGCTGGCCTATACTGTTCATGACCTCTTACCAGACGCTAAGCCTACTGACCTCGTTTGAATACATATTGCTCGCAACAGACGGCGGACCTGGTCGTGGAACTGAAGTCTGGGCTCTCGCGGCCTATCATACGGCTCTAAATAACTATGGTGGCAATCTTCAATACGGATTGGGGGCAGCTTACGCGCTGGTGCTGGTGTTCATTGGCATAGCTCTATCCGTCCTGTACCTGCGATTCTTTAATTTCAAAGAGTTGCTGATCAAACCGAGAATTGAACAATGACGGCCAATTCTCGAATCTGGCATCTGGTCCTGATCCTTGCAATTTTCTCCTCGCCATTGTTGATCATGTACCTCTTTCAGATCCTCGACAGTTTTACCGAAAGAGATCCTGGTTCGCTATGGCCGGGTGAGCTGAACCTTCAAAATTGGCGGTTCCTGTGGGAGAAGATTGATGTTGGGCGACCGTCGATATGGGTGGTCACATTTAACACCTTCATTTTTGCCACCACCACCGCCTTGGCCGTCACGTCACTTTCCACGATGGCAGGGTATGCCCTGTCGAGGCTTAACATGCCAGGTCGTCCCTATTTTCTCGGTGGATTGATCATTTTGCACGCCTTCCCGACAATTACCCTGATCATCGCGATTTTCATCATTCTGCAGTTCATGGGTCTCTTTGACAGCCTTCTGGGCATTATCTTGGTTAAAGCAGCGCTGGAGCTCCCATTCGGGGTCTGGATCATGAAGGGCTTCTATGACACAGTCCCGTGGGAGATCGAAATGGCCGGCGTACAGGATGGCGCAAGCCGCGCAAGAGTCTGGTGGGAACTGGTTCTACCACAAGTCAAACCCGGTCTTGCAGCGCTTTTAATAATCTCGTTTCTTTCAGGATGGTCGGAATTCATTCTGCCGCTTGTACTAGCGCCCGGGTCGGACACACAAGTACTGGCCACCTACATGAACGCAGTCATTCAGGACGATACGACCGCGGACTTCGGGCTGTTCAAGGCAATTGGCATGTTTTATTCGATCCCGGTAATTGTGATCTATCTGCTGTTCCAGAAACAACTCATGAACATCTACGGCGGCGGCACGAAGGGCTAATGGAACTCAAACTCAGTAAATTTACCAAACGCTTCGGTGATGTCACTGTAATCAAAGATATGAATCTGACTGTCAAAAGTGGCGAGATGATGGCGTTGTTGGGACCGTCTGGGTGCGGAAAATCCACAACTCTTTTTGCCATCTGCGGCATTCATAAGATGAGTGGAGGCACACTGCATTTCGGCGAGCGCGACGTAACGACGTTACCTGCACAACAAAGGTCCGTTGGCGTGGTGTTCCAAAATTATGCGCTTTATCCACATATGACAGTTGAGCAGAATATCGGCTTTCCGCTGAAGGTACAGAAACTGAAGAAGTCTGCGATCAAGAGCGAAGTTGCACGTCTGGCAGACCTTGTCCAGATCGGCGAACTTCTGGACCGCAGACCAGCCCAATTGTCTGGCGGCCAACAGCAACGCGTTGCACTGGCGCGCGCCATGATCCGAAAACCGGATGTGCTGCTTCTTGATGAACCGCTCGCCAATCTGGATGCGAAACTCAGGCTTGAAATGCGCTCAGAGATCAGACGCATTCAGCGCGAAACCGGGATCACCGCAATATTGGTTACCCATGATCAGGTCGAGGCGATGTCAATGTGCGATCGGATCGCATTGATGAAAAACGGCAAGATCGTCCAGCTAGACAAGCCTGAAGAGATGTATGCAAACCCCAGATCACAGTTCGTTGCCGGCTTCCTCGGAAACCCGCCGATATCTTTTCTCCCGGTTTCTGCATTGGAAACTCTCGTACTTGAGGCTAATCAGACACTCGCCCGCCCAACAAACCTTGATGCCAAAGGCGATATTGTCATTGGCATCCGACCGGAACATTTCGGACCCCAGCATGGCACCGGACTAGAAGGCGATGTCATTTTCGTTGAACCGCAGGGTCGCGAGGAGTTGATTGATGTTCGCCTTGACAACGGTGAGGCAATCCGTGCGATCTTGCCTTCTGGCGAACAGGTAAGTGTGGGCCAGCGAGTAAACTGGGGGGTGGCAATTGAGCGTATCCTGTCTTTTTCTGCAGACGGAAACCGTTTGTGACAGAGATGCATCTACCTCCTCGGCCCTATGCAATAGCCCACAGAGGTGCTTCGGCTTACGCGCCGGGCAACACATTAGCAGCCTTTCGAAAAGCCGACATTCTGGGTGCAGATATGTGGGAGATAGACATCCGGGCAACCTCAGATGGCGTGCCCGTTGTCTTCCACGATGCCGAACTGGCAGACGGACAAGCCCTCAATGGTCTGTCGCGCGACGAACTGCGGGAATTTTTGCCGTCTTGTCCAGATCTTGCTGAGGTGATCGCGTTGGCCGCCGAACTTGGTGCGGGAATTTACGCCGACATCAAAGACGTGGATGCTGCTTTGGCCACACTACATTTGTTGCAGGATACAAAGATCAACCCTGTCATTATTGGAGCCTTTAGTCCCCAGATTGTTCAGACCCTCCAAGAGGCGGGCAGCGACTATCCTGTGGCCGGGCTGGTGCCCCTTGGGGCCGATCCACATGCACATTCGGCTAAGGCCGATATCATCCACTTATGTTGGGAGCATATGCAGCGACCCCAAGACGAACTGACACCAGATTTTTTTAACCGTGCCTTTCTGGAAAGCAAACACGTTGTAATCTGGCATGAGGAAGACCCGGGTAGAATGGCTGATATCCGCACAAAGCCGGTAACAGGCATCTGTTCAGACACACCCCAACTGGTTAACCCATTTAAAGCGCCAACCTCTTACCCCTTCAGTATCGTTTGTCATCGTGGCGCTTATCCAATAGCACCCGAGAACACGTTACCGGGTTTAGAATGCGCATTGGCTGGTGGGTTCGATTACATTGAAGTTGACCTGCAAATTACCTCCGATGGCGAAGTAGTGGTCATCCATGACGCAACGCTCGATCGCACTACCGATGTAACGGGCCTGGTACGTAATCATACTCTTGCACAGTTGCGCAAGCTTGACGCCGGTGTGAAATTTGATCCCTTCTTCGCAGGCACGCGCATTCCAACTTTAAAAGAGGTCCTCGAACTTCTGACGCGATACAGTGCGCGCGCTTATCTGGAATTCAAATCCGCTCCCCCTGCCCCGGTTCTCAAACAGGTTCTCGATGCGGGTTTGCTTGATCGCGTATTTTTCTGGTCCTTCAACCGCGATTTCCTGATGCAGCTGAGAGCAATGAGTCCAGAGGCGCAAATCATGACACGCAGACAAGATTATCCCTCCCTCGCCGAAGCAATCGCGGACTATTCAGCCAATTTGGTCGAGTTCCTTCCCAACGACGATCTATCCGAAATTGCCTCGCTACGTGGCAGTGAAATACGATCCATGATTGCTTACATGGGTGATGATGAAGCAGTTTTCGAACATATGGTGAAGTTGCGTCCAGATCTGTTCAACCTCAATAGTGCTTTCGCATTTGCCCGGTTTGCAAAGTCAATCTGGTCAGATAATTTTTATTGGTAGCCTCACAACGTTTGCGCTCGGTTTGGCAACCCTGGTCGGAACTCCGGAACCTATTGCACTGTGTGGCCGTGACCGATTGTAATGGTCTACTCGGAGCGGCAAAATTCTTCGCAAATGTCTTTCTGATAGTGCAATGACATAGTCGAGACACTCCCGACTCAAGGTGCCGATCACTCGCTCACAAATCGCGTTAGCTTTCGGACTCTTTCTGGGTGTTTTAATCGGTTTGATGTCAAGACCGCATGAGATACGCAAAGCTGAACCGGTATGTTTTGACCGATAGAACCCTGAGCCTTGGACCGTGCGCTCAACAGTCTGACGTCAGGCTCAGACAAATCCTCTACACAGGGAAACTCAGGCAAACAGCCCCGGCTAGCTCAAGTTCATCAAGCGTAGTCTTAGCCAACATCACCATACGTTCGGTATGACGCATTATCACCTGCTTACCCGTCATTTGGATATCGCCATGATCATGCTTGTTATTCCACCTGAATTCCATCACACGCATTGTTAGTAATAAAGATCTTTCATAGCGCGATGAATGGCAGTGATACGTTTGCAGCGACTCCGATGATGCTCAGGCCAATGATTGATGGTTCTTATAACTCATTCAATGCAGCTATGAATGGATACCATCTAAACCAATACGTACGGTCTGCTTTCTGCAGCCCAGGAGCCTGCCCCACAGACTCCTGGCTTACGATAAATTACCTGTACTAAACCCCCACGGGTCCACCATCAATCCTTCGTATGGCAACTGTACTGGCGCGTGGCCTTACCGTCACACCCGCATCGGTCTCAACCGTTGCATCGTTGGTACTGGGCCAGTTACCAGGGTGCTGCACATTGATGAAGAAGTTCTGGTAGTTGTCGGTAAAGGCCAGGCCCGTGACTTCGCAATCGTTGGGCCCGACAAAGAAGCGCCTCAATTCACTCTGGTTGTTGGGGTTGATGACATCGGGATTGCCGTTTTCATCCAGTAGTGTGGACGGAATGACAGCCAGTATCTGGTCGTTGGTTTCTTCAGCCACCGCCTCGGCACCGTTGTCTGTCAAAATCCAGAGGATCCCTCTGGGATCGAAGTTCATACCATCAGGGCTGGCTAACTGGTTCAAGTCGGTCAGCCCGGAGAGGTTGACGTTCACATCCCCAGCCGCTGGCGCACCAAACAGGAAAATATCCCACGTAAAGGCGGTGGTATCGGATTCCATCCAGCGGATGATGTGCCCGAACTCGTTGTCCAGACGCGGATTGGCAGGGTTGACATCAGTTTCCGGTGTTTCACCGGTACGTCGTGTATTGTTCGTCAGCGTTGTATAGACAGCCCCATCAACGGGACTGACGGCAATCCACTCCGGCCTGTCCATGGGTGTTGCACCCAGAAGATCAGCAGCACCGGGCGTGTCAAGAAGGATGGCAGCAATATCACTGTATACATCCCCCAACCGACCACCATCAAGCGTCGTGGTATCGGGTGTCAACGCCAGCCACTGCCCTACACCACCTTCATCGAAGCGAGCAACATACAGCACACCCTCATCAAGGTACTTAGCTCCGGTGGCAAGACGATCGACAGGCGAGACATCGGAAGGATCCCAGTTGGCACTGGACACAAACTTGTAGATGTATTCAAAGCGCGCATCATGACCTGAATAGAACACGACCGGCTGCCCCTCAACCAGCTTACCGAACACGCAGCTCTCATGACGAAAGCGTCCCATGGCGGTACGCTTGGTGGCCATCGACTGAGGGTTGTAGGGATCAATCTCAGTAATATAGCCATGTCCATTGGCCTCGTTGCGATAGTCCCCACTGGCATCGACAGCCGTTGGCGTAACATCGAAACGGGCGAACTCACTATCGATTTCGGTTTGATCACCAGCCACGGTATCCCAGCCATAGCGCGTGCCTTCGGTACTCAGGCCGATGCGCTCTTGTTCAGCGGTGAGCGTACCCGAGTTCGTGAAGTATCCCGGCCAGTTTTCTTCACAAGTGAGATAGGTTCCCCAAGGTGTATAACCATTGCCACAGTTGTTAAGCGTACCCCTTGCACGATTACCAACTGGCGAATAGGGCGTCATCAATGCAGGGCTTGATTCCAGAGGGCCAGCTATAGCCATTTCCGTTGCACCTGTAAAACGACGACTATGCGGATCGTCTTGTACCACTTCCCACTCATCGCCCACTAGTCGAATTCGCACCACGGTCACACCGTGTGCGTTGATCTCTTTACGCACCTCTTCAGCGCTGGTGCGCCGCCCTGCAGCTTCATCGATACTTGGGCCGTTGGGGTGTAGTGCATCGATATCGATATACTCGTGGTTGATACACAGCAAGCCATCAGTTGAGCTTCCGTCAATAGGAAAGAAGTGCATACCGTCATGATGCATCCCCACCGAGTTGAGCTGATCCTCACTGGTGTTGGTTCCGTCTTCTCGCCAGGGGTTCGCACGACTGTTTAATGGTGTGCCCCACGGAGCCAGAACCTGCGCCCTGTAGCCTTCAGGCACCACAGCTGCATCCAGACGCGATCCCATGACAGAATCAAATCCCAACTTAGATGCAAAATTATTCGTAGCATCATTAACCAATACGTCAGTGTTATCTGCGCTATCACTGCAGGCACTTAAACCCAAGCCACCGAACACACTTAACGCGGCCATACCGCACCCGCGTTTGAGTAGCGTGCGTCGGGATATTTCACGCTCTAGAACCGCGGAAAACGGCGGGTTACTGCTGGGGTTATAATGGGTTGGGTCGAATGTGGCTTTGCTCATGAGTGCTCTCTGACTTCGTGCGAGGTTTGAAGATGGGCGAGAGTTTCTGCCATGAAGATGACGGGGGTATGACGAAAATAATACTATAAAATACGTTCGTCTGTCACGTGCTCAAGTCACTATGCGTGTGCGAAATTCGCAAACTTGCACTTGCAGCCCACCGTTGTAAAAAAGAGAATCCTTGATGAACTGTCGCTCAAGTCTCAGCTCATCCATTGCACACTTGTCGTGTGCGGCACAGCAGTCAATGTCAAGTGTGCTTTTTCAAGCTATAACCTGAGTAGTCTTCGACACGTGCCACTGCCTGTTCTTCTGTTATACGCTGAACCATTACACGGATCAGTGACAATGCCGCGTCAGACAGCGGACTGTCTCATAATGCTATGGCATCGAGAACAGCTGCCACAAAAAAGCCGCTGCACACCTGGAGGCACAGATTGCGCTTCAGGTATCCAGCGGCTTTGTAGGCCGTGATATAGCCGTTACAAAGGCCACCGCGCAGCTAGTTCAACTCCATTTTCGACAGTGACTTAACCAGTGCGCTAATCTCTCCACGCTGATCATCTGGCAATGGAATCATACCCTTGTCAACCAGATAAGTAGCTTCTTAATAAATCGGGGCAAGCACTGGCATTTTCTGGAATTTGTGCTGTAGTCAGTGCATGAAGAATCTGCCGCAGATGCCC
>ENA-ORXU01001655-ORXU01001655.1-marine-metagenome-genome-assembly--contig:-NODE-1655-length-17393-cov-8.829233_pt1 | contig 17393 bp, 16 predicted proteins | sample MGYA00237869_ERZ511484 | MGnify/ENA metagenome assembly ERZ511484
TTATACTATTTTTACTTAAGCTTGCATTACCCTCTATTTCACACCTGATCCAATTCACTATGCGATCTCGGATCTCGTATTTCTCTTAAAGGGTGCAAACCTCAAAAATGAGTTTTTTGGACTTTCTTTTAAATCCTTTTTCCTCAACAAGAGCCAAACATAAATAAGATCTATAAACAGATATAATTCTTTACTAGAAAGCAATTTGAGCTTATCTCTACATTCTCAATAAAATCAATTTCTAGCAATCTTATTGACAACAACTTTCTCCTTTGGAAACAACCTTTTATTGATCTCAAAATGCACCTTAGCACAAAAACTGAATAATTCTCATACCTAAAAATAAGTCGCACCCAAAATAGAGTTTATACCTAAAAATAAGGACTCTCTTTCACTTACAACTCTTGCTATGTATGGACTACAACAAAATTCATGGCTCAGGCCATTTCCAAATGGCCCATCTTAAAAACGTCTCACGCTATTTATCCGCAACATCTAACAAAGTGTGCCACGCTATTTGTCCTTACCTAGAAACCCTTACAGCAAAGCTTTTCAGTCTTCTGGATAAATAATTTGGCACACTGCGAACAAATAGCGTGGCACACTCAAACGTGTATCTCTTTCGGTATCGCGTATCGTTCTATCCCTATGTGCGATCGCAAGCCCACGGCTCAAATCTCTCTAAATTAATAAGAATAGACGCAATAATAATTTCGCTGCCAGTGGCTACCAAGTCCTCGACAATCTCGCAGTCTCCTAAATCAAGACCAATGCGCACAATTGTCGACTCGTTTGCAAACACTACCTGCTGACGGTGGACTATGGAATGGGTCAAAAGTAGCACAGGTCATTGCATAGATCCGACATTCAGCAGGTGGTAGCCATCAAGGGATAATTTTGAGGTTGTCCCTCAAAACAAGGCCATGTCTTCACCTCAAGAGATAGACGTTCAGGATATTGACCATCTCGGAATCATTGCAGGTATCGTTGATGAGATTGGTATTGTCGAGATAGTGGATCGATTATTAGGTACTCATGAGCAAGAGAACGTCAGTTGCGGGCAAGTGGTTAAAGCCCTGATTCTAAATGGTATGGGCTTTCTGAGCGCTCCGCTGTACTTGTTTAGTGAGTTTTTCGAAGGCAAAGCAACCGAGCACTTACTGGGTCAAGGTGTGCATCCAGAACACCTCAACGATACCCGCATTGGGCGAGTCCTCGACAAGCTCTATGCCTATGGCGTGACCCAGGTATTTGTCAGTGTGGCCATAGCAGTCGTTCAGAAATTCGATGTAGCTCTGAGGTGTGCGCATCTGGATGCGACCAGCCTCAGTGTTGAGGGGGAATACTTAGATAAACCACTGGTTGAGCTGTCAGATGACCCCAACGATGCAGGTGAGGGGGACTCAGGTACCCCACTAGCTGAATCAGAGGAGCCAATACCCGTGCAGATCACCTACGGCTACTCACGGGACAATCGTCGTGATCTCAAACAGTTTGTTTTGAACCTACTGGTGAGTGGGGACGGGGGGATTCCCTTATTTTTGCAGGTAGGCAACGGCAATGATGCGGATAAAAGTACGTTTGTGCCTATCATCCATGACTTTAAGCAACAGTGGAGTCAGCAACAGCCAGAGGTGATTGTTGCTGATAGTGCCCTCTACAGTGCCGACAATCTGCGAGCATTAGGAAGTATATCTTGGATTAGCCGAGTTCCAGCCAGTTCTACTGCAGCCCAAGACTTACTCCAAGGGCTGCCGGGTTCACGGTTTCACCCCAGTGTTCTCAACGGCTATAGCTTTGTCGAAGTATGTAGTACCTATGAAGAGATTCAACAACGGTGGCTGGTGGTTGACAGTAAAGCTCGCAGAGACTCTGGACTAAAACAAGTGCAAAAGCGCATTGATATGGCTTTTAACCAAAAAACTACTGCACTCCATACTCTCTGTAAACAGAGCTTTTCGTGCCCTGCAGATGCCTTAGCTGCAGCCGAAGCGTTTGGCAAAATACTCAAGTACCATACCCTTGACGATCTCAAAATCCATAAAAAACCTCATTACCCAAAGGCTGGAAGACCGACAAAGGAAACAGTTGTGACTCACTTCACCTATTCTATTGAGGCTACTTTAGCCCTCAATGAGCCAGTCATCGAACGCCATCGACGGCAAGCAGGTCGCTTCATCTTGGCCACCAATCTCTTGATTCAAGAGCAATGGAGCAATGATGATATTCTGCGCGAGTACAAGAACCAGCAGGCGTGTGAAGGAGGTTTTCGCTTTATCAAAGATCCACTCTTCTTTGCCTCTAGTGTTTTCCTGAAGACACCCCGGCGTATCGCTGCTTTAGCCATGATCATGGCCTTGTGTTTGATGGTCTATAGTTTAGGACAACGACAGTTAAAACATGGACTCGAACAAGCGCAAGCCACGCTTCCTAATCAGAAAGGAAAACAAACGGAAAAGCCTACGTTACGTTGGATCCTGCAATGCTTTCAATCTGTCCATTTAGTTTGGTTAGATAAGTCCAAACATCTCATCAAGCTCAACGATAAACAGAGACTGATTTTGCCCTTCCTTTGCGGTGCTTGCCAGAAATATTATCTACTTTGTTAGCTACCCTGCTGAATGTGGGATAGATGATGGCGTTTGGCCCCAACGAGGATGGGACTATCTCAAGCGATTGGAGCAGTCTCTTCAGGTCCCGCGCCTTCGTCATCGTAAAGGTGAGCTAGAGGCACAAACAGCCTTCAAAAAAACTTCCTAAGTGTAAAGCAGAACTAGAGCGACGCTATCCAGATATAGAACTAGGTTCGAGATATTTCAGTTTAAACATGACATTAGTCGGTGATTTCAGCTCAAAGGGTATGATCGCTCTTCGGATTAATTAATCTGAGATTAATTGCAATCGGGTTAGGCGAATAGTTAGTGCCTGAACACTTACTGAGACTGTGCAGAATTTTGTGTAAGCGGTCTAGAATCCTACAAACAAAGGAGACCGCACCATGCCTCGCAAGAAGAAAGAATCGAACCGCATCGATAACTTGCTCGACGAACTACTAGAGGATTGCCATAGCCCAGAAGATATTCTGGGCGAAACAGGCCTGATGAAGCAACTCAAAAAGCGTTTAATCGAGCGTGCCCTAGCCGGTGAACTCACCCATCACCTCAAATGTGAAGCCTCAGACGAGGACACTTCACCCAATAGTCATAACGGCAGTTCAAAGAAGACCGTCCAGTCCGATGATGGCGAATTGGAGCTATCGATTCCCAGAGACCGCAACAGTAGCTTCGCGCCTATGTTGGTGCCGAAGCACCAGCGCCGCATCGCCGGACTCGATGAGAAGATACTGACGCTCTATGCCAGAGGCAACAGTACCCGTGACATCAGCGCTCAACTCGAAGAGCTTTATGGCGGTGCAAAGATTTCAGCAGCCGTCATCAGCGAGGGTGCTTCGATTTAAGCCAATGTCAATATGTAGCGATTTTAAGGAGTCTCCAATGACCAAAACTAAAGAAGCCTTTCGCGTCAAAATCGATGCTCAGTCTTATGAAGTTGCCGATCCAGTGATCACGGGACTTCAGCTCCTAGACGCTGCTGCAAAGCGCCCGTCAGACGAATACCTCATCTTTTATCTCTCTGATGGGCAGCTTGAAGAAATTCGTTTGGATGAGACTATGGATCTAGGGGAGCGAGGAATTGAGAAGTTTATTACGTGGCGTAGCGATCTGTCATTTCGCTTTGCTATTGACGGACGTCGGTTCGAGTGGGGGGCTCCATTAATAACTGGCTTGAAGCTCAAGCAGCTCGCAGGAGTTGACCCTCAAGCCACACTCCGTAGGCTTGAGGTCAGAGGTGGAGAAGACCGACCGGTCGAAAATATTGAGCGATTCTTCACTGGCAAGAAAACCACGACGGAGGGGTAGATCATGACTTTTTTACACGATTTGGAAGGTTAATTGTTGGGCTGTGATAAAACCAAGATAAGTCGTGCATCGCCAAGTAGAGTTATGTTTCCGTTAGTCGGCATTCCCCAAACCATTGCTAGTCATCTAGCATCCTATCGCCAGGTGTTTTGTCGGGAAGCGGGTTTTGCCCATGTTTGTCGTATATCAGTGGGTTGCTCTTAAGCCCGAATAAAACCCTTCATAGGGCTATTCTCTATTGTGGTAACGTTGGCCCATCAGTGGCAATCGACCCAGGGCTTTGACCTACCGAAAGCAGCTTGGTATCACAAAAAAGTGCTGATTTCGCTGATGCTTTGGCCTTAGTTCGGAAATAATTATGGACACTACAGACTTTTCAGATGTCAGAAGCAGAGGTTGGCATCGTTAAAGTACCAAGGCCGCTATTTGATAGCTGGTCTGCTTTACTCTGTTATGCCGCTTGATGGATAAAGTCGAGCTAAGGTCCTTTTAAGGAATAAATCGTCGCTTGAAGTATCTACCAAGTAAAGTTTTTAGGCTTATTTTTGACACAAATCGTTTCAGTAACTCTATTAACCCCAGTTCTTCAATGTGAGAAACCGTTTGATTTCATGAACAGTTTAAACAAATGTCTTTAGTTCCCTTGACAGCGTTCCCTTTGCTTCAGGATGGTGTCGTCACCGTAACCACTTTGCTACTGGCGCTGGCTTGGTTGCGAACAGTGGATATATTAGCAGTGCGAGGATGGCTAGAGCAAAAACTGAGTCGCAAGATTATCCACATAGGTACAGGACCCTTGTTTATACTATGCTGGCCCTTCTTCAGTCCCACACCTGAGGCCAAGTACTTTGCGGCCTTAGTACCACTAGCAATCACAGTACAGTTTGTAGGAATTGGTTTGGGTCTGTTCAAAGACCCCGAGGCTGTGCAGGCGATGACCCGTACGAATAATCCTCAAGAAATCCTGAAAGGGCCACTTTATTACGGACTAGTTTTTGTTCTCTGCACAATCATATTTTGGAGATCTTCACCTATAGGAATACTGGCATTAATGATGATGTGCGGTGGTGACGGACTAGCCGATATTGTCGGTCGGCGGCTAGGTGTTCACAAGCTCCCTTTTAATATTGAGAAAAGTTGGGCCGGATCGGTAGCTATGTTTCTGGGAAGTTTTCTATTCGCATTTAGCTTTCTCAGCTTGTTTAATACTTTGGACTATCTACAGCCTCATTTGGATTTGACTGTGGCGGTAGGAATTGTGGCTGCGATCGCATTCATTACTACTCTAGTCGAAGCCCTTCCCTTCCGAGATATTGACAATCTCACCTTGACGGGAGTCGCTGTCGCTCTAGGACTTTGGTGGTTTTAGGTATGATTTTGGTGATTTTAGGAGCGAGTTGAGATCGGCACGTCTTCTGGAGAAGGTAGGGGTTGAGTCTGAGCGAAGCGTTGCCAACTAAAATTAGCCAAACAAGCATCAACCTGTCCTAAAACAATTAGGTCTGAAATCAGGCGGGCAGTCATCGGAGCCAATAGAATTCCATTTCGGTAATGTCCGGTTGCCAAAATCAAATTTTGATAGGGACTCGCTCCCAGTATTGGCCATTCGTCCGGGGTGGCAGGCCGATATCCCCACCAAAAGTCTTCTAGGGGAAAGTTGCCCAAGGGCGGGTAGACCCATATCGCTGCCGCCAATAGTGACTGCATTCCCGTCGGGGTATTGTAAGCGGCAAAGCCCACATTTTCACTGGTGGCCCCCACCACAATGCGACCGTTTTGGCGCGGCACAATATAGGAATTAGGTCCGAATAATACCCTTTGCAAAGGTTGAGTCGGGGTCTGAACCGAGAACAACTGGCCTTTGCGGGGCACTACTGGCACAGGCAAAAGCTGTTGGGACCAAGCACCCGTCGCTAACACATAGGCTTGAGCCTGCCAAGGCCCGACGTTTGTTTGCACCTGCTGAATTCGCTCTTCTTGACTGTCTTTATCTAGAGCTGTAACAGTCACCCCTTCTTCCAGAGAAACACCTAGCTGTTGGACCGCTTTCAGTAAGACCTGAGCAAGTTTTTGATTATTGACTTGAGCATCTTGGGGAAACCACCAGCCGCCAAGGACTTCGGGACTGAGGTCTGGCTGATACTGCAGAACGGTGGTGCGATCGCACCATTCTTGCCCCGCTCCTTCTCTTGATGCTGGCACTGTAAAGCAAGGTGCCAAAATACCGCAAGGCCAATATCCTGTTTCTAATCCGGTCAATGCCGTGAGGTGACTTGTCCAGTCTGGATAGAGTGCCCGACTGCGCAAACACAGATCTAGCATCGGACCCGGCACTAATCCTTCCGCTTGAGGGGCTAACATACCTGCGGCGGCATGGAGGGCGGCTTCTCGAAAATTGCGACTGAGAACAGTGACTTGCACCCCTCGGCTCGCCAACTCGATAGCGGTGGCTAAACCTATCGCCCCACCACCAATGATTAAAACATCAGAACTGGAATTCATGCATCTGTTGAGTTGAGGGGTGAGAAGATAGTCTAGCCGCTGCTTTGTGGATAACCAGATCGCAAAAGTCCCCCCAGATCTCATTCTAATCTGCGTTTGTATGACTCAACTTTCTATTGCTGCCTTCATTGCTGCTGCTCGCTCGGGTCGGTTGGTGAGTTTTCCCACAGATACCGTGCCGGCTCTAGCCGCTCGTCCCGATCAATCTTCCCAAATTTTTGCAGCCAAACAACGGCCAGCCGATAAACCCCTGATTCTGATGGCGGCCCATGCGCAAATGTTGTGGCCGTTTGTGCAGGGGACTAACTCTGAAAAACACCACTGGCAGCAGATGGCTGAGGCGTATTGGCCAGGGGCCTTGACCTTGGTGTTGCCAGCTAGCGATCGCCTACCATCGGTGATGAATCCCCTCAATCCTCACAGTATTGGGGTGCGGGTCCCCAATTCAGTCTTTGCCCAAATGATTTTGCAGCAGACGGGTCCCCTCGCCACCACTAGTGTCAATCGATCAGGTCAGCCCGCTTTAACTACCCTAGAAACAATCAACCAGTCTTTTCCTCAAGTGCTGACCCCCCTTGCCCATCAATGGCCCTCCCCTGGAGGTGCGGATTCTATACCGTCAACAGTGATCAAATGGACGGGTCCAGGTTGGGATGTTCTACGGCCAGGAGCGATCCAGCTGGAGCCAGGCGACTCAATGGATGACTCAGCCATTGAGTAAAGTGACTTAGCCCATCAGGAGCACCCGATCCAAAACATGAATAACACCATTATCTGCTTCAATATCAGCGGTGATCACCGTTGCATTTTTGACTTCAAAGGTCTCGGAGGTATTGATGGGAATCGGTGATCCTTCTACCGATATTACCGATGCCATAGCTTGTAAGTCAGCTTGTCTCAGCTTGCCAGGCACGACATGAAACGTCAAAATGCGGCTCAGTTGGGGAATATTTTGCAGGAGGGTATGGATAGTCCCTTCGGGCAATTGTGCAAATGCTGCATTGGTAGGGGCAAACACGGTAAAGGGGCCGGGGCTCTTTAAGGTGTCAACGAGGTCAGCCGCTTGCACAGCCGCTACTAAAGTTGAGAAGTCGTCAGATCCGACCGCAATATCGACAATATCAGCCATTGAGTTAGGACTCCTTGCAGTGCAGTAGAGGATCAATCATTGAGTTATCGTTTGCAAAAAGCGGGGCGGTGGCCCGCTTCACCTTTAAAGGCAAACTTCGTTTTAGCGATAATCCTGGCGCTGGATATCTCGCAACCGGGCTTCAGGTCGCGTCAGGCGATCGAGTTGGGCTTCGAAGAAGTCGCGATTAGCCTGTAAATGCTCAGGATTAGGATCGTCTAACGGATAAAGCAGGGCCTGGCGGAGGGCCTGAATCACCGCCGAGGTCACACAGTACATAGACCGTTGAAAAGAAACTCCCAATTGAATCAGGGTGTCATCGCCACCGCGACAATGTTGTTGGTAATACGCCACCAAATAGGGTGGTAGAAAATGCAGCATGTCTTGCATCAGCAGAGTGGGGGGAATACCGGCAGAGCCGACGGGAAAGACATCAGCATAAAGGATGCCGTAGTGGAAGTCTTCCTGGCGACTAGGAACTTCTCTGGCCTGGGCATTGTAGGATTTGGTGCCCCGAAACGGGGAAGTCCGGTAAAATACGGCTTCGACGTAGGGGAGTGCGGCTTCGTAGAGCCACATAAACCCCTTGGATTTAGGGACAATTTCGTAGCATTCTCCGCGAATATAAACATGGTGGTAGATGGGACGACCTGCGATCGCAAAGATGCCATTCACCAGGAAATTCATTGCCTCTGGGACTGTCGTTATTTTCCCGTCATCGTAAAGGTCCGACATTTCGAAAAATACGGGGGCCATCACTTCCCAAAACAGACCTAAATTGGAGTAGTAGGAGAGTTGCCGCACTTGCTCTATAAACATCTCTGGGAAGAGCTTGTACAGTCCCAACATGACTGGATTACCTTGGCAATAAGCTTTGATCGCTCGGTCGGCATTCGCTACATATTCGTCCGTATCCAGGTAAGGGTCGAACTGCCCTCCCATATGCCGATGCCAAAACATCGATCGCATACAGGCTTCGGCAAATTCCATGTTGATGCGGTCATGCCACAGGTGGTGCAAGAGTTTGGGTAACTTGCGTTTCACTTCTCCTTTTTTGAGAAATTCCAGTAGCTCTGGGTGAGCATTAGCCTCTCCTCGCCAAATTTGTAAATCGGCACCCGCTCCGGCGTAATGATTGGGCAGATCGAGATAGTCCTGGGGTAAGAAGTACTTAAAAAGGGGCAAGGGGTTTAAGAAGACGCGCTCGGCAATGTACAGCAAGTTCCGCCAGTAAAAGTCCATAGGCACGGCATAGGCTTTATAGATGCCAATAATCTGCTGGAGGTTTTCTGGGGTGTCGGGGAGCATGGCTCCCCCGGCTTCTAGGCGATGAATAATCTCCGCAAACTCGTGTTGGGAGGGGGGCAGGCGAGTTGAACTGGAGGCGGTAGTAGTCATAGAGATAGGGGCTAAACACCAAGCAATGGGGAGCGGAGACAGGGCTGATCCTTGGCGAATGAGGGGGGTATCGTTAGACCAACAGTCTTTACAAGAGGGGTAGGTAAATGGGCCGCAGCCATGAGCGCAGCGGAGGTTGGCTCGATCCAGCGCACTAACCAAGCCGGCTGTATGCCGAGGACGACAATTAATAAGGTCAAAACCAAGGCTGGAATTCGCTCACGCCACGCCACTTTCGGGAAATAGGCCAGACGGTTGTCTAAGCGACCAAAGCAGGTGCGGTTCAGTAAGATGACAAAATAGACGGCCGTTAAGCCTGTGCCGACTACGCTCAGCAGGGTTTGCAGGGGAAAAGCAGTGTAACTCCCCTGGAAGACTAGAAACTCCGCAATAAATCCCACTAGGCCAGGAATTCCGGCACTGGCCATCCCTGCTAAAACTAATAAAGCGCTGACTAAAGGCAACCCGCGTACCGGATTCATGAGGCCATTGAGAACGTTTAGGTCGCGAGTCCCTACCTTGGTCTCGATCAGGCCCACTAGGTGAAACAGCAAAGCTAGGATTAATCCGTGGGCAAACATTTGGGAAATGGCTCCCACTAAACTGAGCTGGGTATGAGCAGCAGCGGCTAGCAGGATATAGCCCATATGCCCCACTGAACTATAGGCCACCATGCGTTTGATATCTTTTTGGGCAATGGCAGCCAGGGCGCCATAGAGCACGCTGACTACTGCCCAAGTTGCCAACCAGGGCGAAAATACCCTCCAGGCCTCTGGAAACAGGGGCAGGCAAAATCGGAAAATACCGTAGGTTCCTAATTTGGCTAATACGCCGCCTAACAGAATGGCGACGGGCGTAGAGGCGGCTACATACGTATCAGGCAGCCAGGTGTGCAACGGCACTAAGGGGGTTTTGATCCCAAATCCCAACAGCAATAACGCTAGCAAGACACACTGAATGTTGAGGGGCAAAGTCTGGCCCAATACCTTCTCATAGGCAAAGCTGTCTGCCTCGCCAAACCAAATCGCACCTAGAAATCCAGCCAAAATTAGGCCACCAGATGTAGCGGTATAGAGCAAAAATTTGGTCGCTGCACTGCCCTGCTGTGCGCCTCCCCAGATCGAAATCAGCAAATAAAAGGGAATCAGCTCTACTTCATAAAACAAGAAGAACAGCAGCAAGTTCTGGGCGACAAAAGCACCGGCAACGCCACCATTGATTAAGAGAATGAGGGCGTAAAATAGGCGCGGCCGCTTTGTTTCAACTCGGCTACTATAAATGGCAATCCAGGTGAGTAAACTGTTGAGGATCAGCAGGGGTAAGGACAGACCATCCACCCCTAGCTGATAATCCAATCCTAAATCCGTGAGCCAGGGGAGGGACTCTTGAAATTGGAGTGTGGCGTTACCCAGATCAAACTGGCTGACTAAGCCCAAACTCCACAGCAATGTTGCCCCAGCCAGAAATAATGCAGCCAGACGCACTTTGGCAACAGCAATACTCTGGGGGAGGAGAGCAATGACCAAAGCCGCAATACAGGGAAACCAAATCAGGACGCTGAGCATGGGCACAGGGGATAGGAAAGTAGACGACAGCGATAAAAGCAGAAAGGTAGCGGCTGATCAAGCCGCTACTACAGCAAGGATTTGAGTAATAGCAGTGTCAGGATGAAGACACCGGAAATAATCGTCAGCAGGTAAAGTTGAGTTTGGCCAAAGTTACCGTACTTGAGCAGTTCACCACTAGTAATTGAGCTGCGGCCAATTAGGTTGACGAGGCCATCGACGACGTTACGGTCTAACCAGTCTGTTAACCGAGAAATCCAGTCTACGCCGGCAACGATGCTGGAACGATAGAGGCTGGGGGTATACATGTCAAAGGCAAAAAAGTTTTGCACAGACTGCCAAGGCAGTTGAACTGGTTTGGAGACGCGATCGCTCAGATAGATCCAGGCGCTCAAACTACAGCCGAGAAGGCTGGAGCCAACCAGAAGGAAGCCAGCCGTATGGTTCAGGGCTGACCATTGAGGGAGTAACCCGAGTCGTTGCAACATGAGGGGCAGGTGCAAGGTTACCCCTGCTAATACACTGATCGGCAAGGTGATTAACCATAGATTTTCGGGCGATCTCGCTGTCATGGCTTGGCGCTCTCTAGCAAAGATTAAGCCAAATTCACGCGTGAGACTAAAGCCGGTTAAGCCATTCACTAGGAGGACGACGCTGACTAAAATAGGGTGCTCAGACCAAAGGCCATCGACTAATGTCAATACAGCCCAAAAGGTGCCCAGCGGAGGTAAAGCGATTAAGCCGGCTGCACCGACGAGATAACTCAATCCAGTGATGGGGCGGCGACTCCATAGGCCTCCTAACTGGGTCAAATCTTGGGTAATGCTGTTTAAGATGATCGAGCCGGTACTCATAATCAGCAGGGACATGGCAATGGCATAGGTGAGCATCAGTAACAACGCGGCTTCTAGATGGTGCGTACCGACGGCAATGAAGATCAGACCCATGTAGGCACTGGCGGAATAGGAGAGGGCGCGTTTGATGTCGATCTGGGCGATCGCGATTAAGGTTCCACCTAGGGCTGTGACCGCGCCTATTCCGATCATGGCGCTTAAAGCGATGGGCGCTAGGTTAATGACGGGGGCTAATTTGATCAGGACCCAAGCGCCGGTGGACACTACTACGGAATTGCGCAGGATGGTGCCGGGGACTGGACCTTCCATGGCTTCGTCTAACCATAGATGCAGCGGAAATTGAGCACATTTGCCCATGGGGCCAGCGACGAGACCTAGGCCTAGCCAGGTGATGATGGTCGGATCAACGGTGGCGGTCTGGGCCCACATGGCTAGCTCTCGGTAGTCCCATGTGCCAGCTAGGGGGTAAATGGCAAGGACACCCATTAATAAAAATAGATCCCCGACTCGCTTGGTCAAAAAGGCATCCCGAGCACCGGTAACGACTAAGGATTGGTTGTACCAAGTGCCCACGATTAGGTAGGTCGCTAAGGTCAATATCTCTAAAATGATATAGCTGAAAAATAGCGAGTTGCAAAGGGCGAGAGAACACATGCCGGTCTCAAATAATGCCATTAAGGAAAAAAAACGCGCCCAGCCCCAATCCATTTCTAAATAACCGATGGCATACACTTGGGCTAATAGGTTCAAGCTGGTAATCACTAATCCAGCGCCTATGGTCGTTGCCGACAGTTCTAAGGGGATGTTGAGGGTTAACCCAGAGACTGCTAACCAAGGGATATCAATGTATTGGGGTGGCTGATGCCAGACGACCAGAAAACTGCCCACGCTATGTGAAAAAGCACATAAGGTGGTCACTAGGTTGACGTAGCCTGCCGGACGGGGGCCCGTTCGCCGGATGATCGACGGCGTCCACAATAACGAAATCAACATCCCCACTAACGGATAGCACGGGATCAACCACGACGTTTGCGCTAATGTCTCAAACACGACTCTTACCAAACATAATTCTGTATAGACTAAAATCTAAGACTGTACTGGTATAGATTTATTAATGTCAATATCATATCCTGTAATATTCCTTCTCAAATAGCAATCCCCGCAACACTCAAACACCTACACAAATATATTCACAATTGATCACAATATATTTGACGGGATTTGAAGATCATCGAATACCTTAACTGCACAATGGCTAAGTCCGGCAAGTGGGCAGCAAACTACTTTCAATGCGAATGGCCAAATTACTTCTACTACAAGGTACTAACTGGCACTGCTTTAGTAATCACTGCCAGGATACTGCTTCATAAAGTGACATGATGTAAATCATTCTAGAATCCTGAGAAAATGCTCGGCAAATTGATTGTATTTGAAGGTAGCGAAGGAGCTGGGAAAACAACACAGCTCAACTTGGTACAAAATTGGCTCAAGCAAAGTGGATGGTTTGACCAGCTCAATCGTTATACCAAAGCTGATGATCCTGCCGTCGTGAATACTAGGGAACCTGGGGGAACAGTTTTAGGTAAAGGTATACGCAGGTTGCTATTAGATGTAACGGCAACAGCAGATGAGTTGATTCATGAGCAAGCAGAATTGTTACTGTTTGCTGCTGATCGCGCTCAGCATGTCACCCAATTTCTGGTTCCTCATTTAGAAAGGGGGACTTTAGTCCTTTGCGATCGCTATACTGATTCCACAATTGCTTATCAAGGGTATGGTCGGGGGTTAGACCTGAGTTTGATTCACCAACTCAATCAAATCGCTACCCAAGGGCTAGAAAGTGACCTCACTTTTTGGCTAGATCTTGACATAGAAGCAGGATTGGCCCGCACACAGCAACGAAGCCAAGATCCAGACATCAAAGTGGATCGGATGGAGGCCAATGAGATTGCTTTTCATCAACGCTTGCGGCAGGGATTTACAGACTTAGCCCAGCAATATCCAGGCCGGATGGTGCGAATTGACGCTCAACAATCTGAATCTGAGGTTGCTCAACAGATTCAAGCGATTTTGCAACAACGCCTCCAGCAATGGTATCCGTAATGTTCTCAGATATCGTTGGCCAGTCAGCAGCTATTGAGTATTTGAGTCGGGCGATCGCAACCCATCGCATCGCCCCAGCTTACCTATTTACAGGTTCAGAGGGCATCGGTCGCAGCTTAGTCGCACAGCAATTTTTGAGCCTCCTCCTAGACCCTGCTCAAAGCAGCCTCCGCACCCTAGAGAATCATCCCGATAGTTTGTGGATGGCGCCAACCTACAAATATAAACATAAGCTGATGACAGCAGCCCAGATGCAGGCTCAAGACCTTCAGCTTCCCCGCAGTCAGCCTCAAATTCGATTAGCTCAAATTCGAGCAATGACTCAGTTTCTCAGCCAAGCGCCCTTAGAAGCATCGCGGCTAGCCGTGGTCATTGACAGTGCTGAAATGATGGGAGAAGCCGCCGCCAATGCCCTCCTCAAAAGTCTCGAAGAACCAGGCAATGCCACCCTGATTCTCATTGCACCTAATATAGATGCGCTCATACCCACTTTGGTATCGCGCTGTCAGCGTATCCCTTTTCGCCGGCTCACACCTAATCAAATGAGTCAGGTGCTCCATCGGGCCGGGCATTCTGAGATCTTAGCCCACCCTCAGCTTCTGGAAATGGCCCAGGGCAGTCCTGGAACTGCGATCGCTCACTGGCAACAGCAACAAGTCATTTCGTCTGACCTTTTGCAGGCCGATGTAGCTAGCCTCCAGTCCCCCCAAGCCTGTCTAAGTCTGGCCCAAAATATCGACCAAGCCTTAGATCTACCCTCCCAACTCTGGCTCCTAGACTACTATCAGCAACACTATTGGCAAACCTATGGCAGCTCAATCGGGCTCTATCCCTTAGAAAAGGCAAAGGAGCAACTTAGGCACTATGCTCAACCCCGTTTAGTTTGGGAGATTGCCCTGCTGACGTTGGCTGAAAAAGCTGATGCCCCCCCCATTAATGAGAACCATCTCATAGGCGTCTCTGTGGGCGAGATAGGTATCGACGACTCAACACTCATGACACCCCATCCAGTCTTGTAAGGTCTGCCTATTCGTTATCTGCTCAGGACGGTTGCTAGCAATAGGTCAATTAAAGCGAAGCCTCACAATTTGATCCCTCAAAAGTCTAATTGCATACTATGATTACCCTTTTGGTTTGTATGACTTGGATTCTTACCAACGATGATGGGATTGATGCCCCAGGATTGGCAGCTTTGCGACAAGCAATTTCCCAACCCGCAATCGTTATTGCTCCCCAAATCCATCACTCAGGCTGTGGTCATCAAGTCACGACGGCTAGACCAATTACCATCGAAGATCGTTCCTGTGAAACAGACGTCAGCCATCCGGTTCGAGCTATCTATGGCATTGCCGGAACTCCCGTAGATTGTGTGCGGATAGCTTTGCAACATTTGTGCCCCTCTATGACTTGGGTATTATCTGGCATCAATGCCGGCGGGAATTTAGGGTCAGATGTGTATATTTCTGGGACAGTTGCAGCCGTAAGAGAAGCAGCTATGCATGGGATTCCAGGGATTGCCATTTCTCAATACCATCGTCGAGACATGCCGATTAATTGGCAACGTTCAACGGATTGGGCGGCGCGGGTGATCGAACAGTTACTCCAATGGCCACTTCCTCCTCAAGCTTTTTGGAATGTCAACTTGCCCCACCTATTGCCAGAAACCCCTGTCCCAGAGATTATTGAATGTCCGCTATCCACAAAACCTTTGCCCGTTGCTTATCGTCAGGAAGGGCAAGAATTTGTGTATGTAGGGGATTATCATGGCCGCGACCGCGAGCCTGGAAGCGATGTCGATGTCTGTTTTGGAGGCCAGATTGCCGTTTCACAAATTCGCCTATAAAAAATAGAGTTTGTGTATTTATGTAAAGATATTGACGTCATAGCGGCTTGACAGCTTGACAGCTTCCCACCTAATTCGTATGCTGTAATTCATTACCCGGGTATCCATTTACTAAGTCATATGCAAGATAAACAAAAGGTTACTCTTTACCTGCCGCCCGACCTGCATCGCCAGCTCAAAATCCGAGCTGCTGTTGATGCAGAGCCCATGTCAGCAATTGCTGAGCGGGCTATTGACTTTTACCTAGGTCACCCTGAGGCGGTTGAGCAAGCTGAAGCATCTGCTTATGGTTCTACCCACCAAGTTTATGCTTGTCCCGAATGTACAACCTCAGTGGTTTTACGCGCGGGCGAAATGGTATCGCTCCATGAGCAACCTGCAACATTAAGTGATGATGGACTAAAGGTTCAACCTGCAGCAACTGAAGAACTCGTGGGTGCAAGCGTCTAAATTTAGACCCATACTCTAGAGTCTTTGCCATAGCTGTCTGTCCAACTTCATGCATCCTCTGTACTTAATCCCCTGCACTTGGGAGACAAAGGTCATGAAAGAAGAGCTCAGTATACTCATCCAAGCTCAATATCCTTTGATCTACCTCGTTACACCAGAGGAAGAGCGGGCAGAGCAAGCCATTGCTACGATTGCTCAAATGCAACCGGAGCGCAAAGTATTTGTGTGGACCATGACGCGGGGAACCGTTGAATATGGCCAATCCCGGAGTTCTACTCAGCACAGCACCGTTTCCCCTCAAATGGCGATTCAGTCAGCGATTGGGGAGCGTCAAAATGCCATCTTTATTTTCAAGGATTTACATCCGTTTCTCGATAGCCCGGAAGTGGTGCGATGGTTGCGGGATGCGATCGCCAGCTTCAAAAGCACTCACAAAACAATTATCTTGATGTCTCCGATGCATCAAGTTCCTCTAGAACTCGAAAAGGAAATCATCGTTCTCGATTATCCCTTCCCTGATCTAGCAGAGTTGCGCGAGGTCCTGAATCAGCAATTACTCAACTCTGGTCCTCCCCTCACCACCCAAGCGCGAGAAAAACTACTCAAAGCTGCTTTGGGATTGACCAAAGATGAAGTCGAAAAAGTTTACCGCAAAGCTAAAGTTACAGCCGGACAGCTCACCGAATCAGAAGTTGAAGTGGTTCTCTCCGAGAAAAAGCAGCTCATTCGCCGCAACGGTATTCTGGACTATATTGAATGCGGTCAAACCATTGATGCCGTTGGTGGATTGGAGGAACTCAAGCATTGGCTCACGCAGCGCTCCGAGGCCTTTACCGAACGAGCCCGTGAATATGGCTTGCCCCAACCCAAAGGCATGTTGATCCTTGGGGTGCCTGGATGTGGGAAGTCCCTGATTGCTAAAACGACATCGCGTCTTTGGGGCCTACCCCTACTCCGATTGGATATGGGCCGCGTCTACGATGGTTCGATGGTAGGGCGCTCAGAAGCCAACCTTCGTAGTGCCTTAAAAACGGCTGAATCGATTTCACCCGCGATCCTATTCATTGACGAAATGGATAAGGCTTTCGCTGGAGGTGCTGGATCGACCGATTCTGATGGGGGGACCTCCAGTCGAATTTTTGGGTCTTTTTTGACTTGGATGCAAGAAAAAACATCACCTGTATTTGTGATGGCCACCGCTAATCGAGTCGAACGGTTACCTGGTGAGTTTCTACGCAAAGGTCGTTTCGATGAAATCTTCTTCGTTGACCTACCCACTCAGCTAGAGCGCCAACAGATTTTTAACATCCATCTTTCTCAACGTCGTTCTGACATTTCTCGGTTTAATTTGGCTGAACTTGCCAACGTCTGCGAAGGTTTTTCCGGTGCCGAAATTGAACAGGTTGTGATCGCCGCTATGTACGAAGCCTTTGCCCAGAATCGTGAATTTACTCAACTCGATATTATTGCTGCTAGCCGTTCAACCCTACCTCTTTCCAAAACCATGACCGAGCAAGTAATGGCCCTTCGGGACTGGGCTCGGCAAAGGGCACGACCTGCAGCCGCTTCCGTCGCAGAATACCAGCGACTGGAGTTCTAAAAGCTTTCTCCTGTTCCCAGCAGGAGGAA
>ENA-ORXU01001659-ORXU01001659.1-marine-metagenome-genome-assembly--contig:-NODE-1659-length-17339-cov-9.755880_pt1 | contig 17339 bp, 16 predicted proteins | sample MGYA00237869_ERZ511484 | MGnify/ENA metagenome assembly ERZ511484
ATGACGCCACCGAGCTGGCGCCGACCATCTTCACGTTGGGCGAGCTGTTCGAATCGGTCGACGAGATGGTGGTGCGCCCCTCGCCGATCACGCTCGTCTATCCCGAGGAGGCGACGGAGATCCGTTCGCACCGTGCCGCGTTGCAGCAGGTATTGCTGAACCTGCTGGCCAACGCGATCAAGTACGGGGCATCGCGTGTCGAGGTGACGTTCTGCCAGGACGGTGGGCACTACCGCTTCAGCGTCATCGACGACGGTCCCGGCATCCCCCCCGAGAGCCACGAGCCGATCTTCGAACTGTTCGAGAAGGGCGCGCACGTCGATCCGAAAGACGCGTCGGGGAGCGGCATCGGGCTCGCCACGGTGAGCAAGCTGCTGGAACGGCTGGGCGGGACGATCTCGGTGGACTCGGCCGTGGGCTGCGGCAGCACGTTCTGCTTCACGCTGCCGGTGCAGGAGATGGAGGCGATGGCCGCCTGATACCGACCCTAGGTCTGCTGGGCCCCGTGGTACAGGTTGACGACATGCCGCGCCTCGGCGAAGAACAGCCAGCGTTCCACGAACACGCCGACATAGCCCGACACCGCCGCCCCCACTAGCAGCGGCAGCGCGCCACCGTCCAGTGCACCGACCACGATCAGCAACGGCACCGCGAACGCCAGGGCGATCACCCCGGCGCGCAGCCACATGATGCGAGCGCGGTCGACCTGGAAGCCGAACTCGCGGGTGTGGAAGGTATCGCCCGAATGCCCCACGTCCAGCAGGCGCACGCTGGCCTTGGTGAACCCGATGGCGGTGTTGATGGTGGGGCCGCCCGGCTGGCCCAGCTGCACGAAGTAGACCAGCTTGATGATCGCCGCCGCCACGATGATCGACGCGGCGACGGCGGCCAGTCGACCGATATCCAGATCGAACGCGGCGCCCATCGCCAGCAATGTCAGCGTGCCGACCAGCAGCGACAGCAGCACGAACACGATCGGCACCAGCGGGTGGTGCCACTGCCGGATCGTCTTCAGCGACGCGTAGATCATCGCGGTGCACACCAGCACCATCAGCGCCAGCACCGCCGTCAGCAGCGACAGCGCGGCACTGAGCGCCGAGGCTCCGGTGAAGAACTCGGCCAGCAGCCATCCCAGCGACAGCGGGTAGAACAGCACCGCGAACACCGCCTCGCGCGATAGCCAGGAGGTACGAAAGCGCGTGAACGAGCGCCAGGCGTTCTTGGGATTGGACAGGTGAAAGGTCGAGGACACCAGCCCGGCGGTCACCAGCACCAGCCCCAGCAGGCCGGTACCGATGACCTGATCCGGACTGACGTTCGGCAGCAGGCCGAACGGCCGTGACACTGCCAGCAAGATCAGCAGCCCGTAGCCGGTACCGGCGGTGACGGTGAAGAAGATGACCGAGAAGGCCGGGTTCACCGCGCGGCCTCGCCGTCGGCATCGCTGGGCGACGGCGCGCCGTGTGCATCGGGTGCGCGTCCGTAGGCATCGAACGCCTCCTTCTGGCGCCGCATCCACTTGCCGATCAACGACCCGCCGTCCACGTTCGCCTCGCCGCGCGTCTGGTCCGAGACCTCGACGCTGGGCGTGGGGCGCGGCGGCAGGTAGCGGTTGACCGGCTGGTAGCCCAGCTCGGGCATCTGCGCGTAGCCGCCGCGCTCGCGCACCGCGACCGATACCGCCGACTCGGGGTCGTCGAAGTCGCCGAACATCCGCGCCTTGGTCGGGCAGGTCAGCACGCAGGCCGGTTGGCGCTGCGACTCGGGCAGGCGCTCATCGTTGATCCGGTCCACGCACAGCGTGCACTTCTTCATCACGCCCGCTTCGGGGTCCGGCTCGCGGGCCCCGTACGGACACGCCCAGGCGCACAGGTTGCACCCCATGCACTTGCTCTGATCCACCAGCACGATGCCGTCCTCGCGCTTCCAGGAGGCGCCGGTCGGACAGACCGTCACGCAGGCCGCCTGCTCGCAGTGCATGCAGGACATCGGCACGTTCACGGTCTTGCTGACCGGGAACTCGTCCACCTCGTAGTGGCGGATGCGGTTGAACCAGACCCCGCCGGGCTCGGCGCCGTAGGGGTCGGTATCGCTCAGCGGGCCGGTGGTGCCGGAGGTGTTCCACTGCTTGCAGGCCACCGCGCAGGCGTGGCAGCCCACGCAGGTGTCCAGGTCGATGACGAGGCCGAGTTTCATCAGCGGGTCTCCCGGTCGTTGTCGTGCAGCGGACGGGCATCGCCCGGCAGATCGGCGGCGTGCGGGTCGCGACGGGTCAGCGGACCGCGCATCAGCGCATCCTTGAAGGGACGCTCCTGGTTCACCGGCGGATGAACGTGATAGCGCAGCACCTTCGGTGCGTCGGGCATGTCCGGCAGGCGCGCCAACGCGTCCATGTCGGGGTAGATGCCGGTCTCGCCGGGGGCGGCCAGGCGCACGTTCACCTTCAGGTCGTACCAGGCGGCCTGACCGGTGATGGGATCGGAGTTGGTCAACGCCCGCTCACCGTCCACCGGCGGCAACAGCTCGCTGATCAGGTGGTTCATCAGGAAGCCTTCGTTGGATTCGGGCGCATCCTTGGACAGTCCCCAGGTGCCCTTGCGCTTGCCGATCGCGTTCCAGGTCCACACGGTGTCGGGGTTGCAGCCTTCCATCAGCTTCACCTGGCAGCGGATCTTGCCGTGGTGGCTCTCCACCCAGATCCAGGCCAGGTCGGGGATGCCGAGCTCGTCGCCGCGAGCGCGATTCATGTACAGGTAATTCTTGGACATGATCTGGCGCAACCAGGCGTTCTGGCTGTCCCAGGAGTGGTACATGAACATCGGTCGCTGATTGACCGCGTGGAAGCGGAAGCGCTCGTTGTCCACGCGCGCCTCCTCCAGCGGGGCGTACCAGTCGGGCAGCGGGTCGAAGTGCTCGACCAGCCTCTGTCGGTCCACCGGATCGCTCGGGCAGGGGCCGTCGTACACGCCCTCGCCCGCCAGGCGGAACCTCTGCAAGGTCTCCGAATACAGCTCCATGACGATCGGCCCCTCGTGGGCGTTGAAGCCCACGCTCCTGGACCAGGCCAGGTAGTCGCGGTTGGCGAAGCGGTAGTAGCGCTGTTCGGGCGGCAGCGTGTGCTCGAAGAAGCAGCCGTTGTCGATGTAGGCCTGCCATTGATCCGGATTCGGCTCACCGGTCATCGACGACTCGCCGTTCTCACCGCGCCAGCCGGCCAGGAAGCCGATGCCCGGCGCCTTCTGCCAGTTGACGATGAAGTCCTCGTAGCCTGTGAACTTGGCGCTGCCGTCCTCGTTGGTCAGTGCCGGGAAACCCAGGCGTGTCCCCATGTCGATCAGCACTTCCTGCCACGGGCGCACGTCCCGGTCCGGCTCGATGATCGGTTGCCGGATCGCATCGCAGGCCGCGTGCGGTTCGCTGATCGGCCGGTCCAGCATCGAGATGGTGTCGAAGCGCTCCAGGTAGGTGGTGTCGGGCAGCACCAGGTCCGAGTAGTTGACCATCTCGGAGTGAAAGGCATCGCTGGTGACGATGAACGGGATGCGGTATTCCCCAGTGAGGGGACCCTCCTCGTTCTTGGCGCACAGCATGTCGGCCACGTCCTTGGTGTTCATGCTGGAGTTCCAGCCCATGTTGGCCATGAACAGGATCAGCGTGTCGATGTCGTAGGGGTCCCCCTTGACCGCGTTGTTAATCACCATGTGCATCAGGCCGTGGGCGGCGATCGGCGCCTCCCAGGAGTAGGCCTTGTCGATGCGCAGCGGATTGCCCTCGGCATCGATGGCCAGATCCTCCGGGCAGGTCGGGAAACCGAGCGGCGGGCCGGACAGCGGCGTGTCCGGTGCCATCTTCACGGCCGGCTTGATCGGCGGGGCGATGTGCTTGGGGTACGGCGGCTTGGCCAGGTGGGAGCCGGGCGAATCCACCGCGCCCAGCAGCATCTGCACCAGGTGGATCGCGCGGCAGGACTGCATGCCGTTGGAGTGCGCCGACACGCCGCGCATGGCGTGCATGGCGACCGGGCGGCCGACGAAGCGCTCGTGCGTGCGGCCGGTCCAGTCGGTCCAGGGCGTCTCGATGGTGATCGATTCGCGGAACGCCACCTCGGCCATCTCCAGCGCCAGCCGCTCGATGGTCTCGGCCTCCACCCCGCAGCGCTCGGCCACGCTGGCCGGGCTGTATTGCTCGGACAGGTACTTCTCGGCCACCAGCGTCATCACCGTTCGGCAGCTCAGCGTGCCCTCGGGGGTCTCGACCGGATAGACACCGAACATCGCAGGCTCGGCGGTGTCGCTGCGCGTGGTCGCATCCCAGGGGGCGATCGCCTCGCTGGCCAGGTCGTGCACGAGCGTCTGCCCATCGGCGTCGCGCGCCAGCAGGCCGTGATTGGAGGTGCCCGGCGCATCGATCACCAGCTGGGTGGCATTGGTGTAGCGCGCCAGGTAGTCCCAATCGACGTTCTCGCTCTTGAGCAGCACGTGCACGAAGGCCAGCGCCAGCAGACCGTCGGTACCCGGGCGAAGGCCGATCCACTCATCGGCGATGGCCTGGTAGCCGGTGCGCACCGGGTTGATCGCCACGAACTTGGCGCCGCGGCGCTTGAGCTTCTCCAATCCGAGCTTGATCGGGTTGGAGGCATGGTCCTCGGCCACGCCCCACATCATGAAGTACTTGGCGTGCTCCCAATCCGGATCCCCGAACTCCCAGAAGCTCTGGCCGGTCATGTACAGGCCGCCGGCGGCCATGTTGACCGAGCAGAAGCCCCCGTGCGCGGCCCAGTTGATGGTGCCGAACTGGCTGGCCCAGAAGCCGGTCAGCGCCTGCATCTGGTCGCGACCGGTGAAGAACGCCAGGCGCTTGGGATCGTTGGCACGGATCTTTCGAAGCCGCTCGGTCAGTAGCGTGATGGCCCGCTCCCAGCTGATCGGCTCGAACTGGCCGGCGCCGCGCTCGGTACCGGCCTTCCTGACCAGCGGCTGGTTCAGCTTGGCCGGGCTCTTCTGCTTCATGATCCCGGCGTTGCCCTTGGCGCACAGCACGCCCTTGTTGACCGGGTGGTCGGGATTGCCCTCGATGTAGCGGATCTCGGTGCCGTCCAGCGTCACCTTGATGCCGCAGCGGCAGGCGCACATGTAGCAGGTGGTCATCTTCACCTGCTGCCGATCGCGCGGCTCGTACACCGGCTCGGCGCCGGCGCGCACGCCCTGCGCAGGCCCGGCCTTGTCGAATTCTGGAACGGCTGCCATGGCGATCTGGACGCAATGAGGGAGCGTCATCCTGCTTGCAGGAAAATGGCGCGGCCAAGCAATATTTCTTGTCGGCCCATAAGCCGGTTTCGGGAGGCCGCTTCCGGATGTCGGCTTCGGCACCGTCCGGCACGCGCCGCCGGCGGCGGTTTAGGCGCAGAATGTGGTGTCCGTTACGCACGCCCTCCCGCGTGCCATCCGTTCCCGGAGTTTGCGCCATGTCCGCACGACGCGTCACCCTGATCGGCGGTACCGGCTTCATCGGTACCGAGCTGGCCATCCGCCTGGCCGAACGCTTCGAGGAGGTGCGCCTGCCCAGCCGGCGCGCCGGGCGGGTGCGCGAGATGCGGGTGCTGCCGAACGTGCGGCTGATCGAGTGCGACGTGCACGACGCGGCGGCGGTGCGCGCGGTGATCGACGGTTCGGACGTGGTGGTGAACCTGGTCGGCATCCTCAACCAGAGCGGTGCCGAGGCGGGCAAGGACAGCTTCGACGGCGCCCACGTCGGGCTGACCGACACCGTGCTGGCGGCGTGCGAGTCGCTGGGCGTGCCGCGCTACCTGCACGTCTCGGCCCTGGCCGCCGATGCGCAGGACGGCAGCAGCGAGTACCTCAGGAGCAAGGGCCGGGCGGAGGAGCGCGTGCGCGCCGCCCCCGCCTCGCTGGCCTGGACGATCTTCCGCCCCTCGATCGTGTTCGGGCGCAAGGACAAGTTCTTCAACCGCTTCGCCGGGCTGCTGCGCGCGCTGCCGGTGGCGTTCCCGCTGGCGGTGCCCGAGGCGCGCATGGCGCCGGTGTGGGTCGGGGACGTGATCAACATGATGGACGCCGCCATCGACGATCCGTCGCAGCACGGCGCCATCGTGCCGCTGTGCGGCCCGCAGGAGTTCACGCTGCGCGAGCTGGTCGAGTACACCGCGAAGACCGCCGGCATGAAGCGCCGCGTCATCGGGCTGTCCGACGGGCTGTCGCGGCTGCAGGCGAAGATCATGCAGCGGGTGCCCGGCAAGCCGTTCACGATGGACAACTACGACTCCCTGCAGACCCCCATCGTCTGCCCCGACGGCTGTCCCCGCCAGCCCACTTCGCTGGATTCGGTGGTGCCCGGCTACCTGGGCGGCAAGGATGCGGAAGGGCGGCTGCAGGATCGACGCGAGTTCGCCCGACGTTGAAGCTGATCGTGATCGGTGGCTCGGCAGGCTCGATGGAGCCGCTGCAGACCATCCTGGCCGATCTGCCCGACGAGCTGGACGCTGCCGTGCTGGTGTTGCGGCACAGCACCCCGCTGCACGAGCGCGGTTCCGCGAACGGGCACGCGAAGGCACGGCGCGCCGAGGGCCTGCTGACGCAACTGCTCGCCCCGCACTGTCGCCTGCCGGTGACCGAGGCCCGGCAAGGCATGCCGGTGGTGTCCGGCAACGTCTACGTCGCGCCGGCCGGCACGCACGTGATCGTCAGCGAGCAGGACGACGCTGCCCGGCAGCGCACCGGCGCCCGGGCGCGACTGGACCTGCACGAATCGCCGGTGGTCGGCAAGGGTCGGCCGAGCATCGACCTGGCGCTGGCCAGCGCGGCGGAGGTGTTCGGGCTGGACTGCATCGGCGTGGTGCTCAGCGGCCTGCTGGACGATGGCACCGAGGGCGCGCTGGAGCTGTGGCGCGAGGACGGCACCATGATCGTGCAGTCGCCCGGCGATGCCGACCAGGCCTCGATGCCTGCCAACATCATCCGCCGCGACCACCCCGACTACGTGCTGCCGGACGTCTCCATCGGCCAGACGCTGGTGAATCTCGTCAACGGCGCGATGATCGGCGACAGCGTGGCGCTGGGTCAGTCCGCCCGCTGACGAGAGCGCAGCGCGCCCATGCGCTCGTCACGCTCCTCCTTCGGCAGCGCCGCAAGTTCCGCCGCCTGCCGGTGGAAGGCGGCCGTGTCGCCGCCCGCCTCGTCCATCAGCGCCACGAAGGCCGGCACGTCGCGCCGGTAGGTGGCGACCGCCACCAGCCGGGCGTTGTTCAGCTCGCGCGCGAACCAGCCGTCGTAGCCTGCGAAGCCGTCCCAGGCTTCCAGCTTCAGCGCCTCGTACGCCCGACGCATGCCGTCGAACACCGCCGCCTTGGCCTGGCGCATCTGATCGGCCGGGCGTTCGGTGGCGTACAGCGTCTCCAGCTCGGCCCGGGTATCGCCCAGCAGGGCCGCGAACGCCTCGCTGCGCTGCAACGATTGCTCATAGCGCGCGATGCGGTCGGGCTGCCCGCGCGCCGTCAGCCAGCGCCGCGTGCCGTCCTGCTCCACGAAGGTGGCGTAGGCCTCGTTGAAGTTCGAGTCATCCTTCACGTACAGCTTCTGGTGCGCCATCTCGTGAAACAGCGTGCTGACGTAGCGGATGTCGCTGCGCCCCAGCATGGTGTCCAGCACCGGGTCGTCGAACCAGCCCAGCGTGGAATAGGCGCTGGCACCGCCCAGCGTCACGTCCAGGCCCTGGTCGGCCAGCGTGGCCGCGTAGGCCTCGGCATCGGCTTCGGCGAAGTAGCCGCGATAGCTGACGCAGCCCGCCACCGGAAAGCACCAGGTCATCGGTGCCACCGAGAACTCCTCGGCGGCGATCACGTTCCAGGTGACGTAGCGCTTGCCGGTGGCCGCATAGCTTCGGTAGCTGTCGGTGTCCGGCAACTGCAGGGTGTCGATCGCGAAGCGCCGCGCCTCGCTCAGCGTCTGCAGCTGGGTGCGCAGCGTCTCGTCGGTGGCGGGGTCGGCCAGCAGCTCGTCGATCGGCTGGCGGGCGCGCATCAGCGACAGGTGGCCGCCGATCGCCTGGGCGTAGTAGCCGACGCTGGTGCAGCCGGCAAGCGTCGGTGCGCCGAACAGGACGAACAGCAGGGCGAGCGTGCCGCGCGAAGGGGCCGCGAACGGAACGGTGCGCATCGTGTCAAGTGTAGCATCGGCCGCGGACATGACGAGGAACACGAGAATGGACACCTACCTGGTCGGCGGCGCGGTCCGCGACGCCCTGCTCGGCCTGCCGGTAAAGGATCGCGACTGGGTGGTGGTCGGCCAGACGCAGGCGGCGATGGAGGCGGCGGGCTACCGCGCGGTCGGTAAGGATTTTCCGGTGTTCCTGCACCCGGACACTCACGAGGAGCACGCGCTGGCGCGCACCGAGCGCAAGTCCGGCACCGGCTACCGCGGCTTCGTGGTGGATGCCGATCCGTCGGTCACGCTGGAGCAGGACCTGGGCCGGCGCGACCTGACCATCAACGCGATCGCCCAGGCCGGCGACGGTACGCTGATCGACCCGTTCGGCGGCCAGGCCGACATCCGGGCGCGCACGCTGCGCCACGTCTCCGATGCCTTCACCGAGGACCCGGTGCGCGTGCTCAGGGCAGCCCGCTTCATGGCTCGCTTCGCCGGGCACGGCTTCACGCTGGCCGACGAGACGCTTGCGCTGATGCGCCGCATGGTCGATGACGGCGAGATCGATCATCTGGTGCCCGAGCGGGTGTGGCAGGAGAGCGAGGCGGCGCTGCGCGCACCGATGCCACGCGTCTACTTCGACACGCTGCGGCGCTGTGGCGCGCTGGTGCGGCTGCTGCCCGAACTGGACGCGCTGTTCGGCGTGCCGCAGCCCGAGAAGTACCATCCCGAGATCGACACCGGCGAGCACACGCTGCTGGTGCTGCAGCAGGCCGCACGCCTGGACCCGTCCAGCGAGGTGCGCTTCGCCGCGCTGTGCCACGACCTGGGCAAGGGCCTCACCCCGCCGCAGGAGTGGCCCTCGCACCGCGGCCACGAGCAGCGCGGCGTGCAGCCCGTGCAGACGCTGTGCGAGCGGCTGCGGGTGCCGGTGCGCACCCGCGAGCTGGCGCTGATGTGCACCCGCCTTCACACCGATGCGCACCGCTCCCGCTCGTTCGACAGCGCAGCGCTTGCCGACCTGCTGCAGTCGCTGGACGCGCAGCGCCGCCCGGAACGGTTCGAGCAGTTCCTGCGGGTGTGCACCGCCGACAACCGCGGGCGCGGCAGCGCCACCCACCCCTTTTCACGCCGCGCGTACCCGCAGGCGGACTACCTGCGCGCGGCGGCGGCGGTGTGGCGCGACATCGATGCGCGGCAGATCGCCGCCGGCATCGAGCACAAGTCGCGGGTGCCCGAGGCGATCCGCCAGGCGCGCATCGAGGCGCTCAGGCGTTGGCGGCGCGACGCTGCCGACGCCGCATGAGGCGTCGCAGCCGACGCCCCGCCACGCGGCGCATCACGAGTCGCAGGCGGATCAGCACCCGCTCGATGGCCGGCAGCGCGTCGCCCACGCGGGTGTAGGCCAGCGCCCAGGCCAGCAGCACGCCCGAGGTGTTGGCCAGCATGTCCAGCAGCTCGAACTGGCGGTGCGCCGTCATGCCCTGCAGGAACTCCACCGCGATGCCCAGCGCGGTGAACCCCAGCGCCAGCAGCAGCCGGGTCAGGTCGTGACGGAACAGTTGCGAGAACCAGCCCATCAACCCTGCGTAGATGATCAGGTGCGCCACCTTGTCGTTGAACGACAGGTCGACCTTCGGGCCCAGGTCCACCAGCGACAGCGCGACCACCAGCAGGATGAGCAGCACGCCCAGGCACAGCCACAGCCTCTTCAGGCGCAGGTGGCCCATGGCGAACGGGTGTGCGGCTCTGAAATCGAAGGGCATCGGGGTACGGTAGCGGCGAAACGGGGGGGAAGCTGACGAGCGCTACGCACCCACCGCCAGGAAAATGCCCGACATGAGCAGCAGGGCGAGCAACGCGTGCACCAGGCTGGAGATCATCAGCGGGTGACGCACCGCCCCGCCGCGCAGCCACACCAGCGCGGCCACCAGCGCGCAGTAGCCGATGATGCCGGGTCCGACCCACAGTGCCACCGCCGGCGCCTCGATCGACCAGTTCACGTGATGGCGCCCTTCCAGCACCCAGCCGGTGAGCGCGTACAAGAGGAAGAACGTGCTCATCACGATCGGCACGATCAGCAGCGAGAACTGCAGCACGGGGCCGACCGGGCGGCGGGCGGTGGCGTCGGTGGCCAAGGGATCGAGGCGATTCATGGTGGTGATACGTTACGCGTTGAACCCGGACGGCGCGACAGGGTCGGAGCGATGCACTCGTTCCACCGCAGGCACAGACCTCAGGACACCCTCCATGACACCGATCGCTCGCATCGCGTTGCTCGCCACCCTCTGCAGCCTTGTCGTGCCGATACCGGCCGCCCTGGCGGGCGATGCCTCGGTGGTCGGTGCCACGGTGCAGGCGCTGGGTGACGGGCGCTTTCGCATCGATGCCACGGTGCGGCACGAGGATACCGGCTGGGACCACTACGCGAACCGTTGGGACGTGCTCGGCGAGGACGGCACGGTGCTGGGCACGCGCGAACTGGCCCACCCGCACGAGAACGAGCAGCCGTTCACCCGATCGCTGACCCTGGGCATTCCGGCCCAGGTGGCCGGCGTGACGATCCGCGCCGGCGACTCGGTGCACGGTGACGAGGGCGGCGAGACGGTCGAGCTCGAGGTGCCGCACTGACGGTCCCGCACTGACGGTCCCGCACTGACGGTGCGCGCCGGGTAGATGTCACCGTTCCGTCACGGATAGCCGCTGCGCGCACTTATGCTGCCTGACGCAGCCGACCGATTCGGCGTCACCATGTCGAGCGCTCTGCCATGACCACGTCGGATTCGGGATTCGCTCGACGCGTCGCGCTGGCCTCCGCCATCGTGACCGCGTTCGTGGTCGTGACGCTGACCGCCTGGCACCTGATCGATGTGTGGCTGCTCGCCTTCGGCGGCGTGCTGTTCGCGGTGGCGCTGCGCGGGCTGGGCCAGACGATCGCCGAGCGTGCGCCGCTGCGCGCCCACGCCTGGACCGGCATCGTGTGCGCCGGGGTGTTCGCGCTGGCGCTGCTGGGCATCGTGGCGCTGGGTCCGGAGTTCGTGCAAGGGCTGAACGGCCTGCGCGAGATCCTGCCCGACGGGGTGCAGGACCTGCAGGCGCTGATCGGGCGCCATCCGTGGCTGGAGCAACTGGCCGACAAGGCGCCCGAGGCGGTGTCCGGTGGCGAGGTCGGTGCGGAGCTTGCGCGCCGCTTCGGCGACGTCCTGTCGCGCGCCACCGGCATCGTTTCCAGCCTGGTCGGCGCGCTGGTCGGCATGTTCGTCATCGTCATCGTCGCGGTGTACGCCAGCCTGTCGCCCGGCCAGTACGCCGGCGCCCTGGCGGCGATCCTGCCCGAGCAGCGCCGGGCGCGACTGGGCACGGTGCTCGGCGATCTGGCCACCAGCCTGCGCTGGTGGCTGATCGGACGGCTCGCCTCGATGGCGGTGGTCGGCCTGCTGACCGGCATCGGGCTGGCGCTGCTGGGCGTGCCCTCGCCCATCACGCTCGGCGTGCTGGCCGCCCTGCTGTCATTCGTGCCGAACGTCGGACCGATCCTGTCGCTGGTGCCGGCGGTGCTGGCAGGCCTCACGGTGGGTCCGAGCACCGCGCTGTACACGGTAGGGCTGTTCCTGGCGGTGCAGACGATCGAGAGCTACCTGGTGACGCCGCTCATCCAGCAACGTGCGGTGACGCTGCCGCCGGCGTTCGTGATCGTGGTGCAGCTGGCGTTCGGCGCCGCGTTCGGGCTGCTCGGCCTGCTGTTCGCCACGCCGCTGGCGGTGGTGGTGAAGGTGCTGATGCAGCGGCTGTGGATCGAGGACGTGCTCGGGCATCGGGGCGAGCGTGAGCCCGAACCGGAGGCTGAAGCCGGCTGATCGGCCGGCGTCAGGGTCGGTGCACGTGTCGGCGTGCGTTTCCGCACCCGTCTGTGCGCCTTGGCCGGCTCAGTCGAACGCGGCGACCGCCTCGATCTCCACGTCCAGATCGGGCCGGCACAGCATCACCCGGCGCGACTCCAGCGCCACGCCTGCCAGGCGATCCGACAGCGTGGCCAGCAACGGTGCGGCCGGTACGTGCGGCAGGTGGTACAGCCGCGCCACCACCAGATCCTGCAGGCCGTGGCCCCCCGCCGTCTCGATCAGTGCCGCCAGGTTGGCCAGCGTCTCGCCCAGTTGCTCGAGCGGCTGGCCGATGTGCACCGAGTCCTCGCCCAGGATGCTGGCGGTGCCGGAGATCAGCAGGCAGCGGCCGTGCGGGTCATCGGGCGGTGCCGCCACCCGCGTGGCCCGCGCGAAGCACGGCGGGCGCGGGCCGTAGCGGGCCGAGTAGCGATAGGCCGAACGCTGGCGCGGGTTCTCGATCGCGGTGCCGGCCTCGGTATCGGCCAGCACGTCGATGATCAGGTCGGCCCCATCGATGCCCACCCCGGTGGCCGCCGGCATGGCGTCGGCGAAGGTGGCCACGTCGGCGGTGCCGAACCAGTCGTCGAACGCGTCATGACGACCGGTGTTGAACACCATGTAGCGATCGCGCCGCGCCGAGGCCGAGTCCAGGATGCCGGGCAGGAAGTTCCAGCAGCGTACCGGATGCCGAGCACCCAGCGCATCGCGCACGCCCAGGTAGGCATCTCGGGTCGCCTCGCTCAGCGCCCGGTCGGACAGGGACGCCGCCTCGGGCAGAACGAGGCGCACCTGCGCGAAGCGTTCGCCCTGGCGGTGCACGCCGTGCCAGCGCTCGCCGCCCAGCGGCCGCTCGCTCGCCCGGCCGAGCCAGGCGGGCATCCATGCCGGTGCGTTCATGTCTAGACGAACACGATGAACAGCAACGCGCCCAGCGCCAGCCGGTAGATCACGAACGGCATCATGCCGATGCGGTTGATGAAGGCCAGAAACAGGTGGATGCAGGCGAACGCCGACACGGCGGCCAGCACGGTGCCCAGCCCCAGCGCGCTCCAGTCGACCGGCGCGGTGGATTCGAGCAGGTCCTTGGTGACGCCCAGCCCGGACAGCACGATGATCGGCATCGACAGCAGGAACGAGTAGCGCGCCGCGGCCTCGCGGGTCAGCCCCAGCAGCAGCCCGGCGGTGATGGTGATGCCCGAGCGCGAGGTGCCGGGCACCAGCGCCATGGCCTGCGCGCAGCCGATGATCAGGAAGTCCCCCCAGCCCAGCGACAACTCGTCGCGCTGCAGGCGCGAGCGCTTGTCGGCGTACCACAGCAACAGACCGAACAGGATGGTGGTGGTGGCGATCACCAGCGGCGAGCGCAGGTGCACCTCGATGACGTCCTTGAACGCCAGTCCGACCAGCCCTGCCGGAATGGTGCCCAGGATGACGCCCCAGGCCAGCCGCGCCTCGGGGCTGATGGCGGCGGCCGGGGCGCTGGACGGACCGCCCGCCGTGCCGGCGACCGCCCTGCCGCTAACCCGGCCGGCCAGCCTGGCCACCGATCCGCACCAGGCCGTGAACAGCGTCACCACGTCCTGCCGGAAGTAGCCGACCACCGCGATCAGCGTGCCCAGGTGCACCGCCACGTCGAAGGCCAACCCTTGATCCGGCCAGCCGAGCAGGCTGGGCACCAGGATCAGGTGGGCGGAGCTGGAGACCGGCAGGAACTCGGTCAATCCTTGCACCAGCGCAAGCCAGACGATGTGCAGCGTATCCATGAACAACCGGGCGCAGCGCGCAGTGAAGAATGGCCGAGCGCTTACAGCCGGTGGGTCAGATCCTGCCCGGTGAAGCCCTGCAGCGCGCGATCATAGTCGCTGCCGAACGCGATGACCTGGAACCGCTCGCCCATTTCCCCCGGTAATGTCAGCGTCTTCACCTGCTGCGCCACCGCGATGCGCTCCAGCTCACGCTGGCAATCGGCCATGCGCGCTTGGGCAAGCTCCGTCAGCCGATTGCCGAGCAGGAAACCCGCCTGCGCGCCGTAGCCCAGCAGCACCAGCCCGGCATCGGTGCCCGCCTCGGCCAGCGCGGTGAAGTCCACGTGCGCGGTGATGTCCTGCAAGCCCGGCCAGCGGTAGGGATCGTCGTGCGCGCGGTGGCGGTAGTAGCAGGCCAGCGTGCCGCGCCCGCGCTCGGCGCTGTACAGCTCGGCACGCGGGTAGCCGTAGTCGATGATCAGCACCACCGCGCGGCCGAGCATGGCGGCCAGCGAGGCCAGCCAGGGCGCGGCCAGCGCGTTCAGCTCGGAGGCGTAGCCTGCCGGCAGCGGCTCGGGCAGCTCGGATTCGCGGCGGGCAAGCTCTGCGCGCAGCGGCTCCGGCAGCTCGTCGTGCGCATCGACGAACACCCCGCCCCGCACCTCGGTGACGATGCGCCACGCATCGCCCGGTGCGGCGCTGCGCTTCACGAAGCGCTCGACCGGCAGCGCATCCACCACCTCGTTGGCGATCACGACCCCGTCGAAGCGATCCGGCAGGGCGTGCAGCCAGCTCACCCGCTCCAGCACCCCCTCCCCCAGCGCATCGACCAGCAAGGTGCGCTGACGCGCCTGCAGCTCCGGGCTGGGCTCCAGGATGGCGTAGCGCGGCAGCTCGTCCAGCGACAGCTCGCCCAGCAGGCCGAGCGCCAGCGCCCCGCTGCCCGCCCCCAGCTCCAGGATGCCGCGCGGCACGCCCGGCGCGTCCGGCTCGGCGCCGAACACCTGCCGGCACTGGACCGCGAGCGCCCCAGCGTACAGCGACGACACCTCGGGCGCGGTGATGAAGTCCCCGCCATGACCGAACTTGTGCGCACCGGCCATGTAGTAGCCGAGCCCCGGCTCGTAGAGGGCGGCCTGCATCCAGTCGACGAAGGGCAGCGGCGCCTCGGCCATCCGATCGTGCAGCAGGTCGCTCAGCCGACGGCTGTGCTCCAGTGCCCCGGCATCGGGTTCGGGCAACGCAGCGCTCATGGTCATCAGTGTAGCCCCTCCCTCGGCAGGGCCTGCCGCGGCGCGGCATCGGCGAGCGGCTCCGGCCCGGTCCGCTCGATCACCACGCCCACTCGGGTGCTGCCGGGCAAGGCGTCGGGCTTCATGAGCTCCAGCCGCAGCCAGGCGACGCCGAACTCGTGGACGACCAGCGCGGCGATGCGCTCGGCCAGCGTCTCGATCAGCCGGCAGTCGCTGGATTCGACGAAGGCGCGGACGCGCTGCGTGAGCGCGTCGTAGTTCAGGGCCGAGGCGATGTCCTCGGTCAGGGCGGCGGCGCGCACGTCGGCGGCCAGGTCCAGCGCGATGATCACCGGCTGGCGCGTGGTGCGCTCGTGCGGCTCGATGCCGATGATGGCCTCGATGGTCAGGTCGCGGACGAGGATGAGGTCGCGGGCGCAAGGCATGGGATCGGCACGGTTGAGCGGTGCGCCAGTGTAGGCAGGAACGCTACCGATCGAGCGGGCTGGCGACGCTGATGCCCGGCTTGTTCAGGACGTGGGTGTAGATCATCGTCGTCGAGACGTCGGCGTGGCCGAGCAGTTCCTGCACCGTGCGGATGTCGTGGTTGGATTCCAGCAGATGAGTGGCGAAGCAATGTCGAAAGGTGTGGCAGCCGACCCGCTTGGGGATGCCGCTGCGGGCGGCCGCCTGCTTCACCGCGCGCTGCAGGCCGCTTTCGTGCAGATGATGGCGACGCACCACACCGGAACGTTGATCGACCGACAGGCGGCCGGATGGATACAGGAACTGCCACCTCAGCTCTCGCGCCGCGTTCGGAAACTTTCGCGCCAGCGCTTCGGGCAACAGCACCTCGCCGTGCCCGGCCGCCAGATCGCGCCGGTGCAGCGTCTGCACACCCCGGATCTGCGTCTTCAGAGCGTCCACCAATCGATCGGGCAGCGGCACGTAGCGATCCTTCTTGCCCTTCGCCTGACACACGTGAATGCGCCCGTAGGCGAAATCGATGTCCTTGACGCGCAACGTCAAGGCTTCCAGCAATCGCATGCCGGTTCCGTACAGCAGCGAGGCGATCTGCAACTGCCACCCATCCAGCTCAGCAAGGATCCGCTTCACCTCGCCATGCGTGAGCACTACCGGCACGTTCGTCTTGCGCTTGGAGCGGGCGAACTGCTCCAGCTGCCCCAACGGCATGCGCAGCACGTGCTTGTACAGGAAGACCAGCGCGTTCAAGGCCTGGTTCTGCGTACTGGCGCTGACGCTGCGGCCTATCACCAGCTCGTTCAGGAATCCGGTAACCGCTTCAGGCCCGACGGTATCGGGCGCCTGAGAGTTGCAGAACGCGATGTAGCGAACCACCCACTGTTCGTACACCTGCTCGGTACGAAAGGCGTAGCCACGAACGCGCACTTCGGTGACGAACCGGACGATCAGGTCCTCGTGCTGCTGGCGGACCACCGCCAAGGGGCCGGTACCGTCGCGCACCTTCTTGCGAAGCAGCTCCTCGGGGCGGTGCTGTCGTGCGGTGGAGGGATGCTCATCACCGGGGGTGCGGGCCGAGCTTGACCAGAATGACCAATCGACCCGAGCGGCCGACTCCGATCCGATGCAATCGACCAGGAAGATCCGGACCGCATCGATCAGCTGAGCGAACTGCCAATCCTGCAGGTTCTCGCTGCTGTGGCCGAACGATGCGAGAATTTCCGTGATTTCCTGCGGTTCGAGCGAACGAGGTTCTCGAGCATCCATTCGCTTTAGAAACAGAGCGACGCATGCGACGTAATGCCGCCGGCACTTGCCCGGGATGCGGCGAGAAGACAGGCGAGCGAGGAAGTCGGATTTCTCGCGAACGCTGATGGTGCGGACGGGGGTGTTCGACATTTCATTCATCCTTGAACGAGAATAATGACGGATCGGGGTTCAGTGCCAGATGGTCGAACACGGGGCAGCGAATATCCCGGCATCAACACTATCATAATATACAGTAGTCGGTGTACGTCTGCTCGCGCTGCGAGGAAGGCTCAGTATGTCCAGAGGGTGGTACTGTGACGCCGAACATCGAGGTGGGGGCTCGACGTGACCCTGGAGGGGGTTTGGCTGGAGAACCGGGGTTCGATCAGTCAGCACCCTTTGATGGCTGACGACGCAGGTACCCTGGAATATGGGCGAGTCGGGATATCGGTGATAGTTTTCGTTCAGTCTAATACTTGTTGAACAAAGCCGCTTCGCGGCAGCGGGCGTGCTCGTGGTTTCACGGATGTTCGCGTAGTATGCACGTCTCCTTACGGATGAGGACCGATGCATGGACGCATCAACCAG
>ENA-ORXU01001667-ORXU01001667.1-marine-metagenome-genome-assembly--contig:-NODE-1667-length-17271-cov-11.019484_pt1 | contig 17271 bp, 18 predicted proteins | sample MGYA00237869_ERZ511484 | MGnify/ENA metagenome assembly ERZ511484
ACGAAGCACCTCCCCGCAACCGGCACGAAGCCTCCATCGACCGCCAAGCGCCTCAGACCCCGATTTTCAGCACCCTGCTAATGGACACCGGAGCCCGTCCGCACATCGGTGAGTCGGGGCTCTGGGGAGTCCCGAAATTTACAGCAGCGTGCGAATCAAGTCGACGTTCAGATCGTCGCGGCTCAGAACACCGGTGTTTGACGTTGGAGCGAGGCTCCCGTCATCGTTGAGTAGAGCGATTCCATCCGAGATGGTCACGGGAAGTCGGTCACCGTACTCGTCGCTCATGAACAAGACGTAGCTGTCACCGAGGCTCGTCTCGTCGAAGTTAACGCCCTGGACGGACACCTCCGCATAGCGTTCGCCTGGTTCCCCGTTCGAGTTCTCGACGAGATAGGCGTCCCAGTTGAAGGCGATTGTGTCAGGCCCATCTCCACGCAGGTACTCGACGACCGAAAACTGAAGCTCTTCTGCTTCAACGAACTCAGCACCAACCTCGTCTGGCGTACCACCACCCCGAACTGGCCCTGGCTCGATCGACTCCAGGGAGACGATCGCGATTGTGCTGCTGCGCTCGAGCAGATCAATCGCCGACGAAGCATTTGGCTCGTCAATCGCGATGACAGCCTGCTCGAGTTCGCCCGAGTCTTCAGCGCATCCAGATGCTGTAGCGGCGCCGAACGCAAGAACGGCGGCGAGGGAAATGTTGCGTAGTGCTTGATTTTGCATGGAGCTTTCCTTTCGGTTCATGTGCACGAGTTTCATGTCGAGACTCAGTACTGGGCCTGGAGGTGATCGATCTCGTCGCCGTCCAGATCACCGTCGAGCGAGAAACCGGACTGCGGGAAGCAACCCTTGTTGTCGGTGTCTCCATCGTCAGAGCCAAGGGTGTGCGAGATCTCGTGGCAGATGGTGTGAGCCTGCTGCGTTGAACTGGCGCCGATGAGAGTGTCTTCGTTGAATCGGACCCGCGACTGGTCGCAGTGATTGGAACCCTGCGTGTCGACGCAAAGTGCGTCGCCCCAAACACCGGGATGCGAAAAGACGCTCTGATCCGCGGCGAACCAGTACACGTCAACGGTGGATGGCGGCTGCCCAGTGCTCCGGCCATCGTTGATCGTATTGATGTCCGACCCTGTGTCGAGTTCGAAGTCAGAGTACATCGAACCCGAGAACGCCGGGTCGAGGGCGTTGTGGTCAGCATTGTTGCTCTCCGTCGACGCGTATCTGTGCTGGTCATTGTCTGCGTACCTCCCCCCGAAGAAGTCGGCGGAGGCCGGCGACCAGACCGCAACCCCCAAACTGAGGCCTGCGATGGCTCCGAGGACGGCTTTGCTGGACTTCGTGCTTCTCACGGTGTTTCCTTTCTTGACGTGACCTCCATAATGAGATGTCGCATCGGACGACGTGCGACGAGTCTTGGCAGGGTCTGACACCGCCTGGCAGAACGTGCCCGAGACCGGCGAGCACGGACGTCACAGCACAAGTACCATCTGTGGCGTGCAGGATCGAGCCGCCCCGGACCGACAGGCCGCTCGGGCCGCTGTCTGCTGATGTCGACACCAGCAGTGGTACGGACCATGGCGTTGCGGATCCGTCGGATGGCATCTGCGGTTTCCGAAGCGCACGAACTTGGGGCGCTTCCTGGGTCGTCCGACCCCTTCGAGGAGAGCTTTACGCTCCGATGGGCAGCGCTGACTCGAGCAGCCCTACCCACGCCAAGAGTTGCGAGACTGTCCGAACGGTTCCGCCGATGTGCACTGGCGATGATGGCCGAACCAGTAGACGCTGAGGTCGCCGAAGCTTGGCTCGACATCTCTGCCCAGGCGCTTGCGCTACACCGAGCGCTCGGCGGCACGACTCGTTCTCCAGGAGTTGATCGCTCACTATCAGAGTCGTCCAACGTTCCGAGCGTGCTTGAGGTCGCCGATCTTGCCGGGGAAGTAAGTGTCTCCGGAATCAAACGGCTCCACGCATCAGCAACGTCCGTCCTCGACCACATTGACTATGTCCTCGATTGCCCATTGAATGCCGAGCAACTCTCGTGGCTTGAGGACATCGGTGACGGCCAACGCATGATCGACGTCGCCCGTGAGGCGGGGTTGTCCGAGCGATCCCTGTACCGACGGTTCAGCGACGTGCACCGAATTCTCGACGTCGGCAACACGCCCGAAGCACTCATGAAGGCTCGCGACGCTGGCTGGATCGAGGCCACCTGACGATTTTCTTGTCCCGCCAGAGTGACTGTGGATGATGACCGTGGAGCATCATCTCGCCCTCGGAGCAATCACTTCCATGGACAACAACACAGACCACACCGCACCGGCATCCGGTGAACTGCGCCCGCTACGAAACCGCCCGATTTCGTCCATTTGATACGGCTACCCCGCCAACGGCCAGATCGACGCCTCAGACGATCTCGCCGACGCGCTCGGCCTATAACCGGCGCCGAAACGCTATTCATCGTCGAGGGCCCGCTGAGCGGGCGTGCGGTCGTCGGGAAGGTTCAGGCTGCTCGCACTGATCTCCCAGTCGCGCTCCACGACACGATCATCGTCGAACTCGAGACGGATGGTGACGAGGCAATCTTCTTCGTCGAGAACAACACGTGTCTCTGGGTCACCGCTTTCCGGGTCACCATCCGCAGAAGGCCAGTCGAGCGGCCCTCGGCAATCTGGCTCGGACATTCAATGGCCGGACCCCGATCGCTCGGCCGACTGTCGACGGCTAGCTTAGATTTCATGTCGAAATCGAACAAAAGACGAGAGCGAAGACCACGATGGCTCTAGATTCGCAATTCCGTCCTGAGACTTGGGTGGCCGCAGTCGGTGCCATCACGCCGGTGGGAGCGACATGGCCTGAGTCTGTCGAGGGCGTGATGGCTGCTCGGAGCGGATACCGTTGTGAGACATTCACCTACCGTGACAAGGCCATAGAAGTGCCTGTCGGTCGAATCGAGACTTTTCAGCCTGAAGATCACTTCTCAAAGCGAGAGTTGCGACACTTGGATCGGTTCTCGCAACTAGGCATCGTTGCTGCACGAGAAGCGGTCAAGCAGTACGGAGAGTCGATCGGGGGCGATCGTACTGGCGTCATTGTCGCAACCGTGAATGGCCCGCTCGAATCCATGGAGTCCCAGTATCGGAACCTGAATGGGGGGTTTCTGCAGGTGAACCCGATGGCGGTTCAGGTTGCAATGCGATCATCGTTGACCGCCCTTCTGGCCGCCGAGTTCGATGTAAGTGGCTCAGCACTCACAATCACATCGGAGTGTGCGTCAGGTCTGTCAGCACTCATCCTCGCTCGGGAGTGGCTCCTAAGCGGAAAGGTCGATCGGGTTTTGGTAGGCGGAGTGGATTCATCGATCACGGCAACGACAGTTGCATTCTTCTCGCGCATGAGAGCCCTTAGCAGAAGCACGGGCGTCATCGCGTCACAGCCGTTTGGAGCGGAACGTGACGGGTTCGTGTTCTCCGAAGGAGCGGCATTCTGCGTTCTGACGCGTACGAAGCATCACGGGAGCACATGTCGACTACTGGGCGTCGCAGAGAGATGCGACTTGAGCGGAACGGTATCGACGGACCAGGACGGGTCGGGAATATTGCCGACACTGCGCGCAGCACTCGGTAGCGCCGGGCTCGAGCCGTCTTCGCTGGCATCGTTCAGCGCACATGGAACCTCAACGCCGGCGAACGATGTAGCCGAGGCGCGAGCTGTCGAGCAGCTTCTTGGCACCGAACTCCCGGTCACCAGCCTCAAGGGGAGCACCGGTCACATGATGGCAGCGTCAGGCATCTTCGAGGCGCTCGTCGCCGGACACACGTCAACCGTTGGTCGTATTCCCCCGACGGCGGGAACATCGCTTTTGGATCCAGACGTTGCAATCAATCTAGTGCGGGGTGATTCCGCCACCGAAGTAGCAAGTGGGCCCGCCATGTCGGCTTCCTACGGATTCGGTGGTTTCAGCGCTGCGGTAGTTCTGGATTCCGCGTGACGCACGCTGCAGATGATCGCCCGGTCGCTTTGGTCGTTGGAGTGACCGGCGACATCGGCCGCGCCGTTGCGGAGCGGCTGCACCTTGAAGGACATCGAGTCGTCGGCACTTCCCGCGTAGTAGACTCCGCCGCGACGAAGAGAATGGACTTGCTTCCTCAAGTGACGGTGCTGGAATGCGACGTCACCAGCGATGAGTCTGTCGCCTCGCTGAGGCTACGCCTTGTCGAATCTCCCGGACGACCAGCGTCCGTCGTCGTATGCGCTGGGCACACCGATGTACGGCCTCTTCTAACAATGAGCACGGAGCGCTTTGAGGATGTCATCGACAGCAACTTGACCGGCTCTTTCCGCATTCTTCGAACGTTCACGAAAGACATGCTGAAGGCTCGGTATGGACGCGTCGTACTCATTGGATCCGTTGCAGGACACTGGGGTGGGAGGGGACAGGCCAACTACTCGGCCTCCAAGGCGGGTCTTCTTGGGCTCGCTCGCTCGACAACACGGGAACTCGCAGGTCGCGGGATCACCGTGAACGTCGTTGCGCCTGGACCTATCGAGTCCCGGATGATGGATGCGAGCATCGCTCCGCGTGCCAAAGTGGAAGACGAGATTCCCGCTGGCCGTTACGGAACTCCCTGGGAGGTTGCCCACGTAGTAGCGGCTTTGTGCCATCGAGACGCTGGGTACGTTTCCGGCGCCCTCATCCCAGTCGATGGCGGCATGGGTATGGGGTCCTAGTTCTCCCAGGTCTCGTTCCCCACTCAGTACTGTGATCCAATGATTCAACTTGGAGAAGCGATCAAGCTTGCAGTCGCCGAGGTCGTTGATGTCGAGATCGATCCGACCGACAACGACCAGGCACTATCCGACCTTGGCATCGACAGCATTGCGCTGCTCGAAGTCGGAATGCTGCTCGAGCAGCGCTACGGGGTCGAACTTGACCTCGAGGAGTTCCGATTGATCGACAACGTCGGCGGAACCGTCGCTGCGTTCAAGGCGCTGCTCGTTGCCGCTGGAGTACACCTCGAGTAGAGCGGTGGTGCAGCGCTCCGGTCTCTTGCTGTCGCATCAATCGACCAATCCAAGATCCAAGTAGATCGCGTCGACGACTGTCTGTCGTCGCGCGACGGTAGAAAACACCCCGTTGTCGATCCCATTGAAGTGACAAGAAATAACGAGGTTCCGGACTGGATCGACGAACCCCCAGCTCGCGCCAGCGTGACCCGAGTGACCAAATGATGTCGAGGAGACATGATGACCAAAATCATGATCTTGGAGTCCGGTCATGAACCCGAGACCAAAGCCGCACTCGCGTTGGAGCACCGAGTCCAGTCGCGGTCGCCCTGGGGCGACAAGCTCTTCGATCCAATCGTTGTTCAGTATTGGCAACCGTGCTCTGCCGCTCAGCGCCGACTCCAGTCGGCAATAAAACTCCCCGAGCGTCGCCGCACTCGAAAAGTAGCCGGACGCAGGGGACCAACGGTTTGCTGATTCGATCTCCCACAAGAGCGGTAAGCCGGTCTCTGCAACGTCGACGTTGGATCGCAACGGAATGGCGTCAGCTTGAAATGCGCCACCTAAAAACACTTTCCCGTCGAGGCCCAACGGGTCGAGCACATCGGCCGCGATCACGTCCCTGCTCGGCTGCCCTGTGACCTTCTCCACAACGGTCGAAAGGAGTTCCCAGGCCTGGAAGTCGCTGTAGGCGTGATCATCGGTCGATGAGAGCGGTTCGGAGTCAAGCGCTACAGCTTGTTGCGTTAGACGTGGCATGTACTGAGCAACTGCAAAGGGGATCCCATCAAGACGGCCCCGGTGAGCAAGGAGATCTCCGACTGAGATCCCCGCGAGCGATGGCCGCACAGGAAGACCCAGATCACCTAGCTGCGTGTCGAATTTAAGCGCATTCCGCGATGCCAGCACAGCAACCGAAAGGGCCAAGAGCGGCTTCCCAGCGCAATAGATCTGATGAACCGTCTCTCGAGTGAGAGCGTCACCACGAGAATCGACTCCATACGCCACGTCGACGATGGGCCGACCACAATAGGAAACAAACATCTGAACCCCCGGAGAGGACCCGTCAGGTTGCACGAAACGTTCGAGGCTTCGGTCGAGAGCGCCCATCTCACTCATCGTGCCAACCGAGAGACCTGTAGTTATCACGGCTCGCCACTGCAACGAAGTCAGCAACCGCACGAACCGACTCGATGGCAAGCCCACCGCGTGCCCATTGCACCCAGCCAGAAGATGAGAGTAGGCCCCCGAGAAAGGAGAACGCGGCCGGCGCACCCTCGACGTGAACTCGGCCAAGCAGGTCAAGAAGATCGCCGGGATACGCGACGTGTGAGACGATCGCCGAGTAGTCGCACACGACTCGGACATCTACATCCCCGACCGCTGGATGTGTCCGGGCATAGAAACGCCCGTCACGAAACGAATCAACGAAGGAGAAGGGCCCAGTTCCGAAAGGGCTGGTGCCAATTGCGATCTCCAGACGAAACTCGCCATGCCGCACGGCAACAATCTGTTCACCGACAGTCGCCGAGAACATTGGCAGGTGAGCGCTTGGACTGCCGGAGGCGGACTGAAGGAGCAGTCGCTGCCACGGATGCCCAGAGTTCCCCTTCACGAAACGAAGCCTCGGCGCCGCAGCAGGTACCGCTTGGCAACGCGAATCGGCACACCGCACGGACGTCTGCGCCTCGGTGACCAATTCAAGCAAGGAACATGCGTGATTCGCCGTTGACGACAAAGGCTCCGGATCGGTGATTCCCATCGCGTCTGAGTTCTCCTTGAAGCGCCGCTGGTTTCGTGACGCTGGCTATCGAGCCCGACCGAATCGCCGACGCCCTCTTGACCGAAGCCACTCAGAGTACTATCCTGACTGCAAGCGGCGGCAAATCGATCGGAGAAATCGTATGGAAACGGACGGCATGTCAAGGCCAACGATCCGAAAGTCCGCTGCTCTCGTTGCCGGACTCACCGGTCTCGCTGTCGCTGTCTCCAGTGGCGTTACCGCAGACACCTTTGGCAACGGACCAGGAGACGAAGGGTGGCGACCCGACAATAAGGACCATGACTGGTGCTACAGGGTGTCAATGCCGAACCCGATGCGCTCCAAGGCCGCCGATGCTCACTTCTACTTGATGAACGCCACCACGTTCACCGGCCAGCAGCAAAACTGCAACTCCGGCACGGACGTGAAGTGGAACTACGGCGGCACGAATTTTCTCGGTGCGTACGTCTGCGACGACCTCAACGGAGACAAGTGTGACGACGCTTCGATTTTCGTGAATGACACCCTGTCGCTGCCTTTCGGCAACGTCGGCCACACAATGTGCCACGAGCTCGGCCACTCAACAGGATTGCGCCACGGCGGAACCACCGACTGCATGAAGAGCGGCCGTTTCACCACCACGGTCTACAACCAGCATCACAAGGACCACATCAACAGTCAGGCGCGTGTGAAATGAGCTCATCAATCCGACTCCGACAACTCGCCATCGCGGTGACCGCTGCTGTCGCTGCTGTCGGGTGCGGTGTCAGCTCGACCGAAAGCGATGCGACAGCGGGCCAGTATTTCGCCTCCTTCGGCTACAACTACGTCCCCGCAGGGTCAAAGGCAGATCTAGCGGCACAATCTGAACTCGTCGTGAAGGCAAAGCTAGTGTCCGTGGAGGACGGCTCTTACATTGGAGACTCCCCCGACGACGAGACGGCATCGCGCACAGCCCGGCTCACCTTCCGATCTGAAGCCCACCCGGATCCAATTGTCCTTCAGTTCCCGAGGCCCAGAAACATCTCACCTGCCGAGATCGAAAAGCTCGTCGCAGATTTCGACCAGTATGTCCTCTACCTTCGCCAGCCGGGTCTTTCGGAGAACAGTCTCAAGTACATGTTCAACTACGACCCGACCAACGTTTGGGCTCTCTCAACACCACAAGGCTTCTTGGTAGAAGCCGACGGTCGAGTGACGAATCCCCTCGAAGACGAGAAGGAAACCATCTTCGATGGCGCACAGAGCCTCGACGACTTCCTCCCCGAAGAAGGCGAGAAAACGCTTCGCTGACGAACAGCAACTATGTCCCGTTGGGCGGGGGACGTTTTTGTGGGGTAGCACACGTGCCTGATGTGTGGTTCAAACATCAAAGGTGGAGGTGCCGGTTCATGTCGAGCCGGACTTCGCCGTAGGCCTTGACGGCGTTAGTACGCGGCGGTCGGCGGGTGTTAGCTGGTCGGTGCGGCCGGTTTCATCGAGCACGTCTTAGAAACATGAGGGTGTTGACGTAGACGAGGGCTGCTTTAAGGATGCGCAGGCGCAGCGCGGAGAGTTCGCGTTCGTCTTGGCGTTTCGAAGTGAGTTGTCCTCGGTTGCCATGGAACACGATGTCGTTGCCGCCGTTCCATGATTCGATTACATTCAATCCTAAGGTGGTGTCACGCTGCGGCGCCCGGTCGCGTAAGTAGCGACACAGGAAGATGGTTCGTTGGGCGCGGCGACTTCGAGCATTGTTTCGTAGGTGGGGTGCATCGGCGCTGTGCGCATGCAGGGGTAGCCGTAGCAAATGGACGGCAGTCTCAAGGGATCAGCGCAACACTTTGAGCGTAGTCGGCGGCGGATGTCCGAAGTCATGGTGGTTCGGGTTCGCGAACTGGCCTGATTTGACTATGCCTACGTACGTTCGCGGGGAGGGTCGGATTCGGTGTTCGATGCGATGTCGAACAGACTTCGAGCGAGAGGGTGTGTGGTGGGTTCTCGGAGCGCGATGAAGACGTCGATGTGCGGCGCGTCGTGAATTGGGACGAAGTGGACGTCGTGCTCGATCTGGTGAAGGGCGATTGGGTCGACGGTGACTCCAATACCGCGACTCGCCGAGATCTCGACGAACCAGTCATCGATCGTTCGACATCGAACAATGGTCTGTGGCTGCTGGTCGGACGGCCAAAGGTCGAGCGAGGTGGTGCCGCCGTGTGCGAGGACCAGTGGGTCGTCTGCGAGTTCGAAGACCGACACCGAAGTGCGCTGACAGAGCGGGTGGCCTTGTGGCATTGCGGCCCACCGCTGTTCGGTTGCCACGACAGTTGATCGAGTCCATCGATCACTCGAAGACCGGGTCACAGCGATATCGGGGCCGGGCGTGGAGGGGCTGGTCTCGATGCGGTCGTTGTCGAGTGATTGGACCTCGACCTTTGTTGCCGGGAACGCTTGCGCCCATTTGACCAGCAGCATCGTGACCAGACGCCGAGTGCCCCACGTGTATCCCAAGGTGAGCGCAGGGAGTGCTGCTCGAGCGGAGCTGACTGCTTGATCGAGGCCGGACAGAGCATTCCCGCCATGGGAAACGAAGCGATTGCCGGCGTCGGTAATCGCGACGTGATGGGTCGATCGGTCGAACAGTGGAGCGCCGACGATCCGTTCAGCCTGAGCAAGCGTTCGAGATACCGCTGATTGAGAGACGTGCAGCTGTCTAGCTGCCCCAGTGATCGATCCGGCATCAGCGATTGCTGCGACGACTTCCACATGTCGCCGATCGATCTCGGTCATGCGTGGCAAGCATAACGAGTCGCCCAACTCGGTGAACCAGTTCCGCCGCCGGCCGTCAGACTTGCGGAGTGCGAGACTTGCGAGAGCATCCCCACGTGCAGCGCCGATGCGAGACGACGTGAGCCTGTTGTTGCAAGCCTGGGGCGCTGGGTTCTACCTCGTCAGCAAAGTCCTGCTGTCGCATACGGTGCACAACCTCGGTCGACGAGCGACGACCACCCGGCGGGGTGGAGTTCCCCCGCTGTGTGAGGCAGGGGTTGTTGTGAGATTTCATGCGACTGCTGAGGCAGCGTAGACCTCGGCAGGGGTGTGGTGATCGAGTCCGGCTTGGTGGCGTTGGCGGTTGTAGAAGGTTTCGATGTAGTCGAACAGAATCGTGCGCAGCTCGGAGCGGGTGATGGGGTTCCCGTAGCAAATGGACAGGATCCAACGCTTCAGGTTCGTAGTGGTCGGAGGTGGCCGGGGCGTGGTGGGTTGGGGGTGTGGAAGTCGTAGCGGCCGTATCGGTTGATGTGTTCGTGGCCGGCTGGTGACAGCCGGCGGATCTGTTCGCCAGTGATCTCGCGGCCGCCAGCGCGGAGGTGATCGATGGCGGCGTCCATGTAGACGGTGTTCCAGCAGACGACGGCGTTAGTGAGCAGCGTGAGGCATTCGCCTTGGAGATCTTGGTCGCCGGTGTTGCGCCGTCGGATCTCGCCGGAGTTCGCGAAGAACAGGTCCTTGCGGAGAGCGTGGAGCGATTCGCCTTTGTTGAGCTGGATGAGGACTCGTCGTCGGTGGGTGGGGTTGTCGAGGTAACGCAGGATCGAGATGGTTTTGACGATGCGACCGTATTCCTGGATGGCTTGGGTGAGCTGATTCTGGCGGGCGGATCCTTGGAGTCGAGCGACGAGGGTGGATGCGGGGAGGTAGCCGTGGCGGATGGTGGCTGCGACGCGCAGCATGTCGTCCCATCGGTTGGCGATTCGTTCGGTGCGGATCGGGTGCCGGAGCAGGTCGGCTGCAGGTGTGTCGATGGAGGTGGTGGGGAGGCGCCAGAGTCGTTGGTCGGCGAGTTCGCGGATGCGGGGTGAGAAGCGCAGTCCGGTGAGGTCGAAGAGTCCGAAGACGAGGTCGGTGTAGCCGGCGGTGTCGGTGGTGTGTTCTTCGATCTCGAGGTCGGTCTCGTTATCGAAGATGGCGTCGAGAACAAACGTGGCTTCGCGGATGGTGGTGGGGATGATGCGTGTGCCGTACTGGGCGTGGCGATCCGACGTCCACGTGTAGATCGTTGCGCCGGTGCCGGTGAAGTACTTGCGGTGGTGTCGTGCTCGGGGCGTGTTCACCGTGACGGGGAAGCGTTGCCCGTCCGACGACGACAGGGTTCCGGTGCCCCAGTGCGTAGCGAGTGGGAGGGCGGTCTGATGGTTGACGATGGTGTCATTGGAGGCTCGCACGGTGTCGGTGCGGAGGTACCAGGTGTTGGTCCAGGCGAGTTCGTCGGCGCTGAATCCGGCGATGCGGGCCATGGTGTCGATCCCGAAGTTGCAGCCGTGCGCCACGAGCGCGGCGAGGAGCCGTTCGGGGTGGTTGTCGCTGCGGGTGGTGGCGTTGTCGGCGTGGGTGAGCGTTGTGCGAAAGCCGGTCCAGGAGTCGACCTCGACGAGGAGGTCGACGAGATCGATCCTCGGCATCAGCTCGGCGATCTGGTCTCGGAGTTCGTCGGTGCCGTCGGGTGGTGTTTCGGCCGAGAGTGGTGAGACGACGAGTTTGCCGTTGTCGATGCGGACCGACTCGGCGTCGTCGAGGACCTGGTCGAGTTCGGCGAGGTGGGCGTTGAGGTCGTCGCCGAGTTGTTCGAGGCGGTCGTCGGGGTCGAGTGGCAGTCCGGTAGTGGTGCTGTAGTCGTCGCGCAGTCGGTGCCAGCGATCGGTGGGGAGCAGGTAGTCGGCGGGGTTGCGGTAGCGGCGGCTGTGATCGACCCATACGTCGGCTGCTCGCAGGGCGGCGCGCAGTTCGATCAGGACGGCTGCTTCCCAGGCGTGGCGGTCGATCTGTCCTTCGTCGCCGGTCATGTGTTGTCGCCATCGCCTCGAAGCGAACGCAGTTCGAGCGTCCGGGCCGACGAGGCGGGCGCCGGTCTCGTTCATGGCTTTGAGCGCCTCGAGTGCTGCGGCGAGTTCGTCGTTGGTGGTGTGGAACGCGAAGGTGGCGAGCACGGCGGGTGCGAACTTGCGAAGCTGGGTGTAGCGGCGGGTGATGAAGCCGAGATGGTTGTCGACGCCGGCGAGGTCGATGCTGGCTGCGCGTTGCATCGTCGCGGTGAAACGGTCGGCTCCAATGCGGTCGAGGATCGTTGATCGCACTGCCTTGTCGTCGATGTCGTCGTCGACGATGATGTCGGCGATCTGGTTGAACACTCGCACCGTGTCGACCGCTGCGTCGGTTGCGGTTGCTCGGGCATCGGTGTGGTCGGCTCGCGCGGAGCGTTCGATTCCGGCGATTGCGATGTCGAATAGGTCGAGGATCTCGTCGGTGCGGTCGGTCAGGGTCGAAACGACCGTCGCTGCGAGTATCTGGTAGCGGCGCTCCGGGGCGAGGCGCGTAACGGCCTGGTTCGTCATCCGGTTGCCGACCGAGGCGAGATGGCGGACACGGTTCGGGTTCAACACGCTCAGGTCGATCTGGTCGGCACCGACGGTTCGGAGACGGTCGATCTTGGCGATCTGTTCCTTGATCGATGCCGGCGCCGCAGTCGGTGCCTGTCGGCGGAGCCAGGTCCAAGGTGTGAGCCCGGTCTCGGTGTCGACATCGAGCAACGACATCAACTCGTCGCGACGGACGGTGTTCAGCTGAGGTGCGAGTCGCAGATAGGTCTCTTGGGTTGCGCGCCGGCGCGCAGCGAGGACTGCACGTTCGACAACGGTGACGCCGGGGCGCACGACTCGTTCGACCCGCAGGTGCTCGCAGGCCATCTCGAACAATGTCGATGGTCGATCGTGCTCGAGCGCCCGCTCGACGAGCCAGTCTCCGAGTGACTTGAGTTCGCCCTGATCGGCGCGTCGGAACCCGAGGTGGCGTTCGACCGCGGCAACATGGTCCGAGCGGGTCTGATCCCGATCGCTGTACTCGCCGAGGGTGATCGGGTCGACGTCGAGCTGGTCGGCGACGAAGTCGACGACGAAGCCTGGCGCTGTCGATAGGTCGGCTGGAACGAAACCGAGGAGCCGGAGTGCCCCGATCTGGAGACCGCCAGCGAGTTGGCCAGACGGTTCGCGGCGAACACGAAGAAGATCAAGGTCCTCGCCGAGCAGCGTGAAGTACGTACCGGGCTCTGCGATCGTCGTCGGAAAGCGATCGAGTGCAAGCCGGTCGCTCTCGCTGATGAATCCACCTCGATCAGCCACGAAGGACTCCTCGAACCCGAACGAGAGATATGTACAAGATATCTCTCATACAACTAGAGTAGCTCCATGCGAACAGTGGACGTGGAGCGCATGGTTCGCGAGCGATCCACGCGCAATATCTCTACTGCGGGTGTAGTCGGCTGATGTCAGCGAGCAACGTCTCGCTCAGATCGGCCATCGAGACGTTCTTCGTCGATCGGGATCTCGCAGCGAACAGCCGACGCAGCTACCGCCAGGTGCTCGATGCCCTCGTTGCGGACCACTCGGCCGACTTGCCGATTGCCAAGCTGACCGACATCCAGGTTCGGCGCACTGTTGCGAGCCGATGGGACCGGTCGGCACCCACCACGTGGAACTCACGCATCACAGCTCTGCAGTCCTTCGTTGGCTACTGCGAACGCAACGGCTGGATCACGCAGAATCCGCTCCGTGGAGTAGAGCGGCGTCGCGAACCGCGCAACGAGACGAGGGCGATGCTGTACGACGACATCGCCGAGTTGTGGTCGCGCAGCGATGTCGATCTTCGTGAGAAAACGCTGTGGCGAACGCTCTACGAGACCGCCGCCCGTACGAATGAGATCTTGGCGCTCGACATCGAGGACCTCGACCTTGCCCGGAAACGAGCGGTCGTGACCGGCAAAGGCGGGCACCTCGAGGTTGTCGTGTGGGCATCGGGTGCTGCGCGACTGTTGCCTCGCTATCTCAACGGGCGACGTCGAGGACCGGTCTTCGTCACAAGTCGCCAACCCAACGTCGTTCCCGCCGAACGCGATCGATGCCCCGACACGGGTCTCGGCCGCCTGTCGTATCAGATGGCATGGAAGCTGTTCTCCGAAGCGAGCGGCGGCGCCACGCTCCACCAGCTTCGACACTCCGCCCTCACTCATCTCGGTGAAGACGGCATCTCTGCCGTGCTGCTTCAAGCCAAGAGCCGCCACCAAGACCCACGCACGCTTGCCCGCTACTCGAAGCCAGGCGTCGAAGCTGTGGCAACGCTCACCGCCGACCACGACCGCGGCCGCAGACACCAGCGATGAACCTGCCGCCCACGCAATGAGTCACCAGTAGCTGATGAAGAGGTTGTCGGACTGGCGATATTTGATATCTTCACATCTATGCATACATCGAAGGTGAGTGGGTTGGATGCGTGTGCGGTCACCGACATCGACCCACGGCGCGTGGAGTCGGTGGCGGCATCGTTGCTCGATGTCGACGAGGCGGTTGACCTTGCGGAGATGTTCCGCCTGCTCGGAGATCCGACGCGGGTGAGGATTCTGTTCGCGCTGTTGGAGGCTGGCGAGTTGTGCGTGTGCGATGTCGCAGCAGTGGTCGAAACGACTGAGACGAAGGTGTCCCAGGCAATGCGGCTGCTTCGCAATGCTGGGGTGGTTCGGAACCGGCGTGATGGCCGCAACATCTACTACCGACTCGACGACGCCCACATCCGCATGCTGCTCGACCTGTCACGCGAGCACGTCGCACACGGCAGGGGTGAGAGCTGATGGGCGCCGATCACGACCACGGCGTCGGCCTGGCCCGCGCCGGCGAACGCCACCGTGGCCGTCTGGCCGCTGCGTTTGCGATTACGTTCGCGTTCTTCTTCGTACAGGCCGCAGCCGGGTTCATCGCGAACTCGTTGGCTCTGTTGTCGGACGCAGCGCACATGTTGACTGACGTCATCGGTCTGGGCATGGCGCTGGCTGCGATCCAACTCGCGACGCGCTTAGGTGAGCGTGAACGCCACGAAGGTGGCCGATCGTCGCACACGTTCGGTCTCTACCGACTCGAGATTCTCGCTGCGTTCGTGAACGCACTCCTGTTGTTCGGTGTGGCGATCTGGGTGCTCATCGAGGCGGTCCGTCGGATCTTCGACGGACCCGAGGTGCTGGGCGTGCCGATGCTGATCGTGGCCATCATCGGCCTCGCCGTCAACCTGGTCGCGTTCTTGCTGCTGCGGGAGGGATCGAAGGAGTCCGTCAATGTCGAAGGCGCCTACCTCGAAGTTCTCGCCGACGCTGTCGGGTCGGTCGGCGTCATCATCGCAGCGTTGTTGCTGCAGGTGTTCGGCTGGTCATGGGTCGACCCCGTCATCGCGGCGGCGATCGGGTTGTGGATCTTGCCTCGCACCTACCGGCTCGGTCGTCGCGCAGTTCGCATCCTGCTCCAAGCTGCACCCGAACACGTCGACCTCGATGCGCTGTTCGCTGATCTGGAAGGCATCGACGGTGTCGTTGATGTTCACGATCTCCACGTGTGGACGCTCACCTCGGAGATGGACGCCGCCTCGGCGCACCTCATGACCACCGACGGCACCGACACCCACCAGGTACTCGATCAAGCCCGCACCGTGCTCACCGAAACGCACCAGATCCGCCACGCCACGTTCCAGATCGAACCCGACAACCACGAAGGCTGCCAGGAGGTGACCTGGTGAAACTCCGAAATCGACTCTCGCCACCCACACCCATCGCAGCACGCATCGATCAGCTGCTCGTCGACGCCGCCACTGCGACCTCGGCCGGGGCGACGTGGGAGTGCCTGGAAGAGGCCCACGTGCTTTCGCAACCATGGGTCCGACCGCACGTGCAGGTGCATCTCAAGATGCTGTCGCTCGGCTGGGCCAGCCGCGACCGCAGCGAGGTGATGGGTCAGCTTTTCCGGCTGGTCCTTGCTGGGCCCGGCACTGCGCTCGGCCGCTATCCCGTCGGGAACACCGGACGCTCGAGCGTCTCAGCGTTCGAGCCGATGCCCGTCAACGACGACCTCGCCGAACTCCTCGCCAGCGCCGGCACAGCGCCCGAACCCGACGACGGAGTACTCGATGCCTCCGAGGTGCGCAGCCTCTATGACCGGGTGGCGCCGATCTATGACATCGCAGCTGCCCCCTACCGGCCACTCGGCGGCCGCCGGCTCGCAGAGCGAGCCATCGACGAACTCCGCCTCGAACCCGGCGACACCGTGATCGACCTCGGAACCGGAACCGGCTGGAACCTCCCCCAACTCTCCAACGCCGTTGGACCAACAGGTCGAGTGATCGGCGTCGACATCTCCACAGGCATGCTCGACCGCGCCCGCAACCGCCTCGACCGCGACGGTCTCGACAACGTCGACCTCGTCCAACACGACATCACCACCTACCAGCCATCCACCGCGCCCGATGCCGTTGTATCAACGTTCGCAATCGAGATGCTCCCCGACTACGACGCCGTCATCACTCGCTACATCGAAGCACTCGCCCCAGGCGGTCGCATCGCCACCACCGGCCTGCGACACCCTGAGCGTGTGCCCGAATGGCTCATCTCGATCGGCACCGCATTCATGCGGATCTTCGGTGTATCTGACGCCTACAGGACACATCGACCCTGGGAGACCATCCTGACCCACACCATCGACGTCACCTACGAAGAACGCTTTGTAGGTGCCAACTACCTCGCCGCAGGAACACGCCCTGAAACCTGAGCAAACAACACCGCCTGTCACTCGGACTCATTGCGAACGCTGACGTTCGAACCCGCACGGAGCATTGACCGTCCTCGACGCCCACCGCAGCGACCCGCGACCTTCTCAAGCGTTGGATCCTGTCCATTTGCTACGGGCACCCCTAGTGCTCGTCTGATTTGGCCCCACCTGGGCGCTCGTTGTTGGGGTCTGCGATCGGTGTGTCGGTGGCGGCTGTCGTGTGGCCATGACGAAGAGGTCGAAGGTGCAGCTGTACGAACAGATCCGCCGTGTGCATGAACGCGAGGAGTTGTCGATTCGGGCGTTGGCTGTCCGGTTCGGGGTGCATCGCCGTGACGTACGAGCGGCGTTGGCCTCAGCGGTGCCAGCACCGCGCAAGTCGCCCGAGCGGCCGGCGCCGAAGATGGACGAGTTCAAGGCGGTCATCGACGCCTGGTTGGCGGCGGATCAGTCGCTGCCACGCAAGCAGCGCCACACCGCTCGGCGGGTGTGGCAACGCCTCGTCGATGAACGCGGCGCCGATCTGGGCGAGTCGACGGTGCGCCGCTACGTCAAGGTCGTACGCGAACGCCAAGAGACACCGTTGATCGATGTCGCGGTCCCGCAGCATCACCCGTTGGGCGAGGAAGGCGAGGTCGACTTCGGGTCGATCCACGTCTATTTGGCCGGTGTGTTGACCGAGGTCGCGATGTTCGTGATGCGCCTGTCGGCGTCGGGTCGGGCGTTCCCGGTCGCCTATTTGAACGAGGCCCAAGAGGTGTTCCTCGATGGCCATGTCCGCGCGTTCGAGCACTTCGGCGGGGTCCCGGCCCGGGTGCGTTACGACAACTTGAAAGCCGCGGTGACCAAGGTGCTCAAAGGGCGGGACCGGATCGAGTCGGACCG
>ENA-ORXU01001668-ORXU01001668.1-marine-metagenome-genome-assembly--contig:-NODE-1668-length-17270-cov-2.810970_pt1 | contig 17270 bp, 12 predicted proteins | sample MGYA00237869_ERZ511484 | MGnify/ENA metagenome assembly ERZ511484
GTTCTGTTTTCGAAGATTGCGGCCACGCAGATAGCACCGGTCACTGAAAATCGCAGCACCTCGATCCGGGCCTGGATTCTGATTCAACAGGCCGTTTGGGTCGCCAGCATTGTTGGGATCGTCGACGGTATCGAATAGGTTTTCCAGGTTGTAGAAAGCGACAATGGCTATGTCAGCAGGCGAGGTTTGCCACTCGTCGATGCGATCTACTGGCTGCCGTGAGCAAGCTACTAGCAACACACAAAAACAAGCGGCATACGCCACCATTGATCTAGCCCATTCAAGCATGAGTTGCCAAAGTAGGACAGGATATGTGAGGAAAGTAGATAGCTACGTTCAGGTTAATAATGCGTAGTCGTCAGGTGTAGCTTGGCGCATCTTCTTGCTGCCGCCTTTAAGCTCCATAGACTGGCGCCAGGGCAGTTTGACACGACAGTCGTAAGGAAATTGAAGCTCTAGCGATGCAATTATTGGTAACCCTAGCTCTACTGCTCGTGGTCGGCAGTCAACGAGCCCCGCTCGAGTATGCCACCCTGTCCGATGTCAAGGAGTTTTATACTCCAGGCCAAGTTTCGCCTATCCGTGAGCCCTTGGTGGTGTCTGTGCTAGTGGTCGCGAACAACGACTCGGGAAATTTTCCAAATCGTCTCGTGGTGCAGGATGTCACAGGTGGTATCGAGTTGAGCTTAGAATCGAAGAGTGGGCAAGAGTTAGGGCTGAATAAGCGATTTGACCTCAATGTGGAAGGCCTGTTTATCAGCAACAGCTTTGGTGTTCTTCAGCTGGGTTCCGCGCCTTCAGAAGTGCAGCGTACACCAAGTGCGGTTGGACCTCTAAGCACTGCTGAGCTGAGGTCGAGAATCACGCGACTTAGCCAATTACCAGCTCCGATAAACCCGAAGTCAGTCACGATAGCATCTCTGAGCCCTGCAGATGCATCGACGCTCGTCAAGATTTGCGGGGTAGAGTTCAGCGCGTTAGATAGCTCCGCAACTTTCGTCAAAACTGATGGACAGAGAGCGGTCAATCAAGTGCTAACAGACTGCGGCTACAACACGCTGGCGATCCGCACGGAGGCTGCTGCGCGGTTTCGAGCAGCGGATCTTCCTGCCTGTGGCGGATGCATAACAGGGATCTATTCACCCTATAAGGATCAGAAGCAATTAAAAATTCGAGACTTAAATGATCTGGCGTTTGACGGAGATCGGTGCATGGGTTCGCCATGCGGGGAGAACCCAGCCACTAACCCCTCCATTTCCCAAGAATCACTGCTTTCGCTGAAGGAACTTCGCAGCAGCTTAGAGGAATCCAGTAAGCCCATTGAAATTGGCAAATTCGCACAGGGCACCGTAATCGAAGACGGGCGTAGCGGCACAACCGACCCACGCAACTTAATCATACAAGATCGAGCTGGAAGTGGTGTGGTTGTTCGCTTGTATGAAGAGCATGCTTTTAAGGTCGGCGACGAATTGCGCATCAACCTGAGCGGAGGTAGGGTGCAAAGTTACAATGGTGTTGTTCAGCTCGCCAATCTTCCGTTAGCTGCGGTCGACAAGCTCGGCAAGCTTGCTAGTCCTCAGCCGCGCCGATGGACCGTGCAAGACATTGTACAGCAAGCTGATGATCTTCAAAGCACGCTAATTCGTGTCGAATCAGTAGCGTTACGCAGCGACTCCAAGACATGGGAACGTGCCTCAAGCGCCGCCGACGCAACCGGAGCGATCACGGTCTACACTCGACCACAAGCAAGTTTCTCGGGCACTCGACTTCCAACAGACACCGTCGATATCGTTGGCTACGTGACTGAGTATAAAGGAGAGCCGCAGATCATCGTACGCTCCCTAGACGATGTTGCTGTTTCAGGTGGTGCCGTTGTTGAAACAGAAGCTGCTAAGCCAGTTACCCAAACAAGAGATGGCACATCGATGCTCAAGGTGGATTTCGAGTCGCAGCAAGACAGGCAGGACGTTGCGCTCGCGCAGTGGCAAAACGTCAGCACCGTTGCCGGGGGACGTCGCTGGCAAGCAAGAAGTTATAAGGGTAATATGTACGCGCAAGCCACAGCCTATGGGGATCAGGCCGCGAGCATGGATGCTTGGCTGATTTCCCCGCTCATCGATTTTGAGAAGAATCTGCAGCTGTCAATGCGAATAGCTACGTCCTATTTCAAGCATGACGGACTTGAAATTGCTACATCGACCGACTACGATGGTTCGAGCAATCCGCTCGATGCGAGTTGGCAATCCCTAAGTATTCGTATGCCGAATGCAGAGACCGAAAACAACCGCTGGATTGGTCCAGATTCCATCATTTTGAACGGTCTTTCCGGTACTGGATACCTCGCTATTCGCTATCGCGGGGATGGAAGGTCGAGGACTTCGACTTTTCGGGTAGACGACGTATTAATAACTACGCCGTAAATTGGGCGCTATGGGCGTAAACGCGTCACGCCATAATTTGAGAGAACTACTACAACAGCTCAACTGCCAATCCTCGTGTAATGAGGTCGGCGAGGCTCCGAGACCAAACCTTCAGGCCATCGCCTGGCGGGACGCGCACTGTGCGACTGAAAAGCACTGCAGTTCGTTTCAATTCTCTGCGGCACAATCACCTCGAGCACTGGGACGCTTCAGCGACCTTCAGTTGACCTACAACCCATGTCAGCAAGTAGTTCTCAATTTGCCTCCTGGCAGTTCAGACCAGTTCTCTGACGCATATTTTAACTATTTCAGTAGCGCCAACTTCAGCGGAAACGCGGGGGCTTGACACCGGCGTGCTTTCACTCTCAAACTTGCGATCAACCAACTCCTTATGCAAATAGAAGCCGGACTCGAACCATTTCAGTTTAAGCAGTTCAAGGTCGATCATGATCGCTGCAAAACTCGCGTTTCCACCGATGCAGTCGTGCTTGGAGCATGGGCCGATTGCAAGGGCGCCGAGCGTATTCTCGACGTTGGCTGTGGATGCGGTGTCATCGCACTCATGCTGGCGCAGCGCAATGCTAACGCCAATGTGACAGGAGTAGAGATTGAAAGTGAAGCAGCCGGTCAGGCCAAAGAGAACGCACTCTATTCGCCCTTTGCCGATCGAGTTGAGATCGAGCACCTGGACGTGCAGACCTACGCCGAAAACTGCGAGGATCGCTACGACCTCATCGTTTGTAATCCGCCCTTCTTTAGTGGTGGTAGCATTAGCGGAGGGCTAAGTCGGCTCGAGATGCGCTCAACCAAAAAGCTACCTCACGGCGATCTGTTGAGCGCGTTCCGCACGCTGCTTACTGAGGCCGGCCGAGGTGTCGTTGTGCTGCCATACATCGAGGGGCTCCGCTTCAGCGAGCTGGCACGCAGCTATGGGCTGTATCCGGTACGCATCCTTCAGCTTCGCCAAGAGTCCGAGCAGCCTATCGAGCGGCTCGTCATACAACTCGAGCGCAAGCGCATGGAGCCAATTCGCTACGACCTGGTAATGCAGTACGAGGGAGGTGAGCCTACGCGCCAATTCAAGCGTCTCACCAAGCCGTTTTACACCCAGTTTTAAGGTTGTCATCGGACTGATTGTCCATACGAGGCTTTCGCCAAAACGAATTCCAACCAACGTCCGGCCGCAATACGTGCGGCCGGACGTTTCTATTTGGTTTCACCACATCGATGCAGTTCACTAGTCCCGCAGACGTACCCGCCTCGGCCCTGCGCATCCAGGTGGTTGCTTTCGACTGGCCCTGGCCCCCTGACTATGGTGGGGTAATCGATATAGCCTACCGCCTGCAAGCTCTTTTAGAAGCTGGCGTCCACGTCGTGCTTCATGTAGTGGCTGCAGGAGGTCGTGAGGATAGCTTACCGCCCAGCTGGCCCACTCAAAATTTAGTTGTGTTTCGCTATACGAGATTGGGTAAGCGAAGCGCCATTTCAAGCCGTCCATATATTGTTAGGAGTCGCCAAGTCGAGAAGCTTCTGCCAAATCTTGCCAGTGGGGCACCCGTGATTCTTTTTGAGGGGATACATACCACCGGTTACCTAGGCCATCCACGACTTGCGAGCCATACCCAATGGCTGCGTCTCCACAACTTAGAAGCCGAGTATTACCAAACCCTGGCTAATACGACTTCGCATTCATGGAAGCGTATTTACTACCGCGTCGAAGCCAATCGATTGGCACGCTACGAGCCGCGCGTGCTAGAACAGGCAGACTTAATCTTGCCAATCACCGACCGCGATGATGCCGCGAAGCTTGACTTGCCACCAGCAAGAGTGCAAATTCATCCGCCGTACACGGAGTGGTCATCACGAAGTCCTCAAGAGGGTCAAGGAGACTACTACCTCTACCACGGAGCGCTCGACGTAGAGGACAACATGCGAGCAGCTGAGTTTTTTGTGCGCTGTTTTGCCGAAAGGCCACAACTCCGACTCGTAATAGCTGGGCGCCAAGCTCCACGGAGCCTAGCAGAACTAATTGACTCGCACACCAACATCGAGCTGCAGAAAGATCCTTCGAAAACTGCGATGGAAAGCTTGATTCAAGGAGCACAGGCTGTGCTAATTTCGTCAACCAACCGGGCTGGGTTCAAGCTGAAGCTCCTGCAGAGTCTAGCCCTGGCAAGACACGTTATTGCCGATGAAAACTCAACCTTTGGGGCTCATGGTCTTGCCGAGGCGGCTCGGCGTCTAGCGTGCCTGACTATAGTGGATTCGTTGGCCGATTTTCCGAAGGCAATTCTTGATGTTGCGGAGCGAGGCTTGAGTAAGGACGAGGCGAGCCGACGGGCCGAAATCCTGGAACCTTATGCACCACATCACCTAGTACAGATCTTAGTCGAGAAACTCAAGATCGAAACTTTCAATAGAAACTGAAAGTTGTGAAAGCGCGTTGAAGTACTGACCGTCGTGCTCCGCTTTAAATTTTTGACTGCATGCTAAATCCTGGCCTTCTCAACCCGCTTCGTTTGGATTCACGTCTCAACCCGGCGCTGCTGGAGATAGCTGAGCACGTGGTTGAGGGTCGACGCATCAGCTTTGAGCAAGGCGTGCTGCTCTATGAAGAGGCTCCGCTCGCGTATTTAGGGGTGCTTGCGAACGCTGTCAGAGAACAGCGCCACGGCAACCGAACATTCTTCAACCGAAATTTTCATCTCGAGCCGACTAACGTTTGCTTGTACACCTGCTCTTTCTGCTCCTATTCTCGTCTCATCAAGCGCAGAGATGAAGGCTGGGAGCTAACTGCCGAGGAGATGCTGGGGGAGGTAAAGAAGTACGATGACCAGCCAGTTACAGAAGTACACATTGTCGGTGGTGTGCTGCCGCAGTACGATTTGGAGTTTTATACCGATCTATTTCGGAGCATTAAAGCGCACCGGCCAGAACTCCACGTCAAGGCACTAACACCTGTTGAATACCACTACATCTTCAAGAAGGCGAAGGTGAGCTACGCCGAAGGCATGCGCCAAATCAAGGAGAGTGGGGTAGACTCGATGCCTGGTGGTGGTGCCGAAATCTTCCATGAAGAAATCCGAGATAAGATTGCTGGCGGGAAGTGTAGCGGCGAGCAATGGCTAGACATTCACCGTGAGTGGCATAAGCTCGGGATGAAAAGCAACGCCACCATGCTTTATGGGCACGTTGAAGCGTACGCACACCGTGTCGATCACCTTGAGAAGCTTCGACTGCTACAAGACGAGACTGGAGGTTTCCAAACCTTTATCCCCCTGAAATTTCGCAACGAGAACAATCAAATGAGTGATGTGCCTGAGTCCACAACACTCGAAGATTTAAGGAACTACGCCATTTCACGCTTGTACCTCGACAACTTCGATCACATCAAGGCATATTGGCCCATGATCGGTAGAGATGTCGCCCAGCTTAGCCTCAGCTTTGGTGTGGACGACGTTGACGGTACGATAGACGACACCACCAAGATTTACTCAATGGCTGGATCGGAAGAGCAGCATCCCGCCATGAGTACAGAGCAACTCGTTAAATTGATAAGACGTGTTGACCGAGAGCCTATTGAGCGTGACAGCCTGTACAATGTAATACAAGACTACAGCGACGAGGTTTTTGAAGACGATCAGCACTTTCGAGGTTACCTCAGTCTGCCCGTAGTCAATCAATCTCCGGCCGTCGATCAAGCACCGAGTAATCGACCTGCCTAGTGAGTACCCGTACAGTAATACTAGCGCGCCACGGAGAAACCGAACTCAACAGGCTCGGCAGTGTACAAGGCAGCGGTGTCGATCCGGCGCTCAACGGAGTTGGCCAAGCTCAAGCACGAGCCTTGTACGAGCACCTCGATGGTAAAATCGACTTCGTGGTAAGCAGCGGAATGGTGCGTGCAAATGAGACTGCTCAGCGTTTTCTCGATGCTGGGATCCGTTCTGGAATGGAGGAAGATTTTCGGGAGATATGCTGGGGCTCACACGAGGGTAAAGTGGCAACGGACGCGCTACGGAAGGAGTACCAATCCTTAATTACGCGGTGGGAAGAAGGTCACCTCGATGCATGCATTGGCGGTGGAGGGGAGTCAGCCCAGCAATTGGGCGACCGCGTTTGGCAAGGGTGGCAGCGCTTAGTTGGCAAAGACTTTTCTACGGCACTAGTAGTGATGCACGGACGCGCTCTCAGAGCTCTCGTATGCCTACTCGACAAGCAATCGCTGTCTGCAATGAACGCTTACGCGCATGGCAACGCCGCCTATTATCGAGTCGTCGAGAAAGCTGGGGTATGGGAGCTTGAAAATCATCTGATTACGGAACATCTCGACAGTCTCCAAGCTCAAGAAACATCGGGCTCATGAGTATACGTGCGATTGCCGTAGACTACCACAACACACTCCCATTGCGCGCGGGGATTGCGGAGTTAGTGGACGAGAATCTTCTCGAACTCGACCTTGCACATCCTGCGGAGGCAACTCGGCGATTTCGCCACGGTCAGTATGCGCTAGGGTTGCTTCCAGTTGCAGCGCAGTTGGGCCAACCAGCCACAAGTTTTGTTGGCGAGTACGGTATTATTAGCGATGGCTTCGTCGGTAGCGTCGGCATATTCTCAGAACTACCACTAGAGGAAGTCGAGACCATATTTTTGGATCATGACAGTCGGAGTTCGGTACTCCTCGCCCGCGTTTTATTAAAGCATCACTGGCGGCTTTCGCCAAAACTCGTCGAGGCTTCCAGAGGCTATAGAAAGCAAATTGGAGGTACGACTGCTGGGGTTATAATTGGCGACCCGGCCATTGCCGCCCGTGGCGTTCACGAGCATTACTATGACTTAGGCGCAGCATGGAAGGCCTACACGGGATTGCCTTTCGTGTATGCCTCATGGCTTGCCCGCGAGGAGCTGCCCACCACGTTTGTTGGCAAGTTCGACCAGGCTCAAGCTCGTGGTGTAGCAATGCGAACCGAAGTAGCGCGCGAGCATCAAGCAGGGCTACCACACTACGATCTTCAGCGCTACTTCAATGAGCAGATCCAATTTCGACTGTCTGGGGCTGCGCGGGCAGGTCGTGAGCTCTTCCTTGCTCTAGGTGCGGAGATGCTCGGGCTCGCTGTGCCGGCCTCAGCGCCTAGACTCTATGGTCTGTAGCCGTCGGTCGCATCGGCGTAAAGCGACTCTTCGCGCTTAAACCATTCAGCTAGCGTCAACCTTCTTGCCGTATGGAAATTGCAACTCTAGGTGGTGGATGCTTTTGGTGCGTGGAAGCAGTCTACGAGAAGCTGCAAGGCGTCCATGAGGTCGTATCTGGTTACATGGGCGGCACCGCTGCAGATGCTAATTACGAGGCCGTTTGTACAAAGCAGACCGACCATGTCGAGGTGGTCCAAGTGTATTTTGATTCGGAGGTAGTTTCCTACGCCGACGTGCTACGCATTTTTTTTACCGTGCATGATCCAACGACACCGAACCGGCAGGGCAACGATGTCGGCCCGCAGTACCGTTCTGCAATCTTCACGCACGATTCGGCGCAAGCTGCGACCGCTAAAGAGGTTTTGGCGGAAGCCCAAGAACTATACGACGATCCCATCGTCACGGAGGTGGGGCCAATCGAGCCCTTCTATCGCGCGGAGGAATACCACCAGGGCTATTACAAGCGCGTCGGCGACCGCAACAGCTATTGCACCTTCGTGATCACGCCTAAAGTCAGCAAGTTTCGGCAGAAATTTGCTGATCGGCTCAAGCCTGCTTGAGGGATTGCCTACTACTTTTAGCCCTTCGGGCCTCCCTTAGCACCACGGTTCTCAGAGAGTTGCTCTTCTATTTGCATCGCCGCGCTAATGAAGCCTAGATGCGTGAATGCCTGGGGGAAATTCCCGATTTGCTGACCTTTTGCGCCGATTTCTTCGCTGAACAAGCCGAGGTGGTTGGCATGAGACGCGATGGTGCTGAGGTGCTTGCGGGCTTCGAGCACGCGACCCGACTTTGCAAGCACTTCGATATACCACATCGAGCACATGGTGAAGTATCCTTCCCCACCAATCAGTGCTTTAGGAACCCAATCTTCAGGCTCTTCTTCTGGCAGATAACGGGCTACCAGCGCATCGCGTACCAAAATCTCTTCTATTCGCTTTAGCGTAGACTGCCACTTTGGTTCTTCGACCGTAACAAAGCGCAGTAGTGGCATCAGCAACACACTGCCGTCCATTTTTTCGTGGCCTGGGCGCTGCGTCCAGGCTTCTAAGTCGTCGTTGAAGTGCTCGGTATAGATGTGTTTGTAAATTTTATCTCGCTCTTCAAACCATTTGCTGAGCGGGGCAGGAAACCCACGGTGCTGGGCGATGCGTATTGCACGATCGATTGCTACCCAGGCTAGGACCTTGGACATCGTGTATTGATACATCTCACCTCGAGCCTCCCATATTCCCGAGTCGGGCTGCTTCCACGTGTCGCATACGTGTTCGATGATGACCAATAAGTTGGTCCAGAACTCATAGGTAATTTCTTGGCCAAATCGGTCATAGAGGTAGACGGTGTCGATCAGTTCACCATAGATGTCGAGCTGGCGTTGGCCTGCAGCTCCATTACCAATACGAACAGGTTGGCTGTCTTTGTAGCCGGCCAGATGACTGAGTTCGCTCTCTTCAAGATCGGTGCCTCCATCGACACGGTACATTAGTCCAAGATCTGAAGCGTCCTTGAGCGCCTCGCATCGGTCTTGAATCCAATCGATAAATTGTTTGGCTTCATCGGTAAGTCCTAGCCGAAGCATCGCATACATGGTGAATGCAGAATCGCGTATCCAGGTGTACCGGTAGTCCCAGTTGAGGCTGCCGCCAACGAGCTCAGGTAAGGAAAACGTAACGGCAGCAACGCTACTGCCAAATTGAGCACTCGTGAGGAGCTTCAACGTGATGGCCGAGCGCTCGACCAGATCGCGAAATACTCCAGTGTAAGTCAGTTTGTTCGTCCAGTCTTCCCAAAATCCAGCGGTGTAGTCCAGTAAAGATTCACAGAACCCCGCTAAATCTTCGGCAGGCTGAGGGCAGTCCTTGCTGGTGAGGAGAAACCAGCGATCATTATCACCCGCTGAGATCTCGAACGTTTCTTTTGGTGTCGAAGCACTCTCGAGTCCGGAAGTGCTAAACCCATAGAGGGTGTACGTATCACCGTCGTGATCAAACTCGATTTCTGGGAATTCACATGTGCCAGCAGCTCGATCAAAGTTGGCCTTGCGAGTGCCGTAGTCGAGCGTTGCCACGACCTCAACGTTCATAGTTGTGGTTCCGATTAGCCCTCTTACACGGCGGGCTATCTGACAGTGTCGAACGTCCTGAACGGGTGGCATAAAATCCGTGACTTCGACTGAGCCTACCGAATGGAGGTGTCGCGTCACGAGAATTGCCGAACTGGGCTCGTAGTGCTGAATGGTTTTACAACCTTTTTCCTGCGCCATGATAGACCAGTGTCCTCCCTTTTTCTCATCAAGCAATCTCAAAAAGGCTGTCGGACTATCGAAGCGAGGTAGGCTCAGAAAGTCTAGAGATCCGTGACAACTGATCAGTGCGGCAGTATGCAGATTGCCAATGACACCATAGTCATTGATGTTCGGAGAAGGCAGCCGGTTCGCGTTCATGCTGTACGTTGGAGGAGCTTGTTGGAAGGGGTGGATGCACTAAAACCAAACGCAGTACGCTAGGAGTGCACCAAATTCTCATTTTAGCCGTTTAACGGACGGTTAACCGTGCCACACGCAAGATTTACAGTACGCGCGAGATGGTCGGATGTACATTTGCACTTCTCAATCAACTCACTACATTATGATCAAGATCATTCGCCTCAGTGTTGTAGCCGTTACAGCCTGCGCACTGTTGGCCAGCTGCAACGAAGATGGTAGCGCCGATGTGCGCGAAGATGCCCGTCAAGCCATAGAAAATTCGACCGCTGCTGTTGCTGGTGCCGCCAATGATGTCACCAACGCAGCCAATAACGCCGTTGAGGCAGCCGTACCGTCTGGCCCGACCACGGTAATGGAGTTCTCGGAGACCACTTACGACTTCGGCAACATCGTCGAAGGAGAAAAAGTCACGCACACCTACAGCTTCCAGAACGACGGTGACGAGCCGCTCATCATCAGCAACGCTAAGGGTAGCTGCGGCTGTACTGTACCTCAGTGGCCACGTGAGCCGATTCCAGTAGGTGGAAGTGGAGAGATCGTAGTAGAGTTCAACAGTACCGGCAAAACTGGTAGCCAGAACAAAAAGGTCACCATCAACGCGAACACCAATCCTGCTCAGACCGTCATTTACCTCAAGGGTGACGTAGCGAAAAAGGACGCTGAGAGTCCTCTCGTACAGTAGGCATTTTTGCTGATGCGCTAGCGTCATGCAACCTTAGGCCCGTCTTTGGCTTTCTTGCCGAAGACGGGCCTTTTCAGTTTTAGGAATCGCGTCACGGCAAGCAGTTCTTATGCGCGAGTACATCAGCCTGGTTACGTTTAGTCACACCATTTTTGCGATGCCCTTCGCTCTCCTCGGGTTTACGCTTGGTGCGCTTTCGCCGGCCGGCAGTTTCCAGTGGATTGATTTAGTGCTGGTCGTGGGCTGCATGGTGTTCGCCCGCAACGCGGCCATGGCGTTCAATCGATTGGTAGACGCTGAGATTGACGCCCAAAATGCGCGCACAGCCGTTCGCGACATTCCCTCAGGTCGCGTGAGTCACAGCCGGGCGGCGTTCTTCATAATTGCGAACGCTGTCCTCTTCATGGGATGTGCAGCCCTCTTAAACCCGCTGTGCCTTTGGCTTAGCCCAGTCGCTCTCGCTACTATCCTGGGGTATTCCTACACAAAACGCTTTACCTGGCTCTGCCACGTTGTTCTTGGCGTAGGGTTAGCGCTCGCCCCAATCGGAGCCTTCCTCGCAGTCACAGGAAGTTTTGAGGATGCTCCTATTATTTTGGGTGGAGTTGTGCTCTTGTGGGTAGCAGGGTTCGACATTATTTACGCCTTGCAAGACGAAGCTTTTGACACAGCACATCAGTTGAGGTCGGCTCCTACTCGTTTTGGCGGAAGCCGTAGCCTGAAAATTAGTAGGGCCCTCCATTTCACGTCAGCTGTCTGCCTCGCAATCTTCAGCTATAGGCTTGTAGGAATTTACCCTAAAGCGCTGGTCTCCATTGTCTTGTCCGCACTCGTCTTTACCTTCGCACTGATCTACCAGCAGCGCTTGGTCAGCTCGACAGATTTAAGCCGAGTGGATCGAGCATTCTTCACGACCAATGGCCTATCGAGCGTGCTGTATGCTGCCATTCTGATCCCTGGATTGTTGATCGGGAGCGGATATCTGAAATAAGGAAAGATTATAATATGATTGGCATGATTGTCGCGTAGCTGAGGTTACGGGTCTCCTAGTTGGCGTCCCCCCCACTCAGCTTGATCAACCAATCCAATCTTATGAGACCCCTCGGATGGCTCCCGCTCATCACCACAGTTTTGGTGAGTGCCAACCTCTCGGCTCAATTTCAGCAGTCTGCTTATACCCTGGTATTAGGCAACTGTACTGAGCACGCGAGCATATGCTCGGCCTATACAGCATCGAACTACAGTGAGTATACCTTCTTTATCGACGGTTCTGAAGTCTCCCAGCCACGACAGGACTGTGGGGAGAATGGATCGCTGTTCGAGTTTGAGGTCGGTTCGCACAACATCGAAGCGTATGAGGGTGAGACTTTGCATTCGAGCGCCGAGGTAACCGTACTCTGCGCAGCAGCCGGTTCTAGCTTCGAAGACTTCGATCTGTTTATACCAACTGCAATCGAGGTTTGCCCCGATGTGAGTGCTTTAGGCGGACCCATCGAGACGATAAGCATCGAGCCAGATACGCGCTTTGTAGACGTTACAATCGGATCCAACGGATGTCTTGACGTAATGCCTGAAGCCGTAGGGGTAGACTCTGTCAGCATTATCTATTGCGATGGAGCAGGGACCTGTGATTCTGCCCAGTATCGCTTTAATGCCATGTTAAGTGAGCCTATCGTCAGCTCTACAATTTATGATACTATCCCCGCACCGGGCAGCACGGTGACCTACTGCATTGATACCCTGCAATTACCTGGTAATGTCGTTAGCGTCATGGACATCTGTGCCGAGGAAGGGACTTTTGTCGAATTCACTTTAACGGAGCTGACGGTTTGTACAAAGTATCGTGGCTTACAAGCCGGCGGCACTGACTCAACCTGCGTAGTTGTCTGTGATGACTTAGGGTTCTGCGACACCACCACAGTGATCGTCACCACCATTGAGCCTACCGAACTACCAGAGATTAACCTCGAATACACGGTCGAGCTAAATCAAGCTACTAGCCGAGCCCTCGACATCAGCATGTTCGATGAGGATGCGATTGCGGGCATGGAAAATGTTTGCTCGCAACTCAGCGGCACGTTTGTCGATTTCAGTCTCGAGCTAAGCAACTATTCTGTCGACTTCGCAGGTCTGCGATTAGGCACTGAACGCGCATGCGTTGAGATTTTCGATACAGACGGCTTGCGGCAGCGCTACAACGTCACAGTGACCGTAGTGCCAGTAGTGCCGAGACGGGACACCATAAGAATCCGCAACGGTGACACACGTCGCTGGTGCTTTCCTGATCCAGACATCGAGGGTGCTATCGTTACGATTTACGACGGCTGTACGCCAGAGGCGTCTATCGTCGAGACAGCAACGACCGACATCGATCGCTGTGTGGATTTGACGGGTCTAGACTTAGGAGACCAAGAAGTATGCATCACCGTATGCGACGATGAAGACAACTGCGATGTATTCACGCTATTCGTTGAGGTAGTACCTAATGACGACGACCGTTTGCCAATAGCAAGGGACGATGCCTATGTAACGGATCCGAGCGATCGCAACGTAGTGCTCCCCTTAGAGAACGATGAGTCATCCAGTGAGTGGGTGTTTGCCCAGATAGTCGACGGCCCACGCTTCGGGCAGGCATTCTTCAACGGAGCCTTCGAGTTGACATACACACTCGGAAACAACCCTTGTCAAAATGATACGCTCATCTACGAGGTGTGCAATCGCTTCGGCTGCGACCAAGCACAAGTTGTGTTTTTCAACGACTGCGGCCTCGACAAACCTGACCTGATCGTACGCGGCGGCATTAGCCCCAACGGCGACGGCGTCAACGATGATTTCATCATCACCAACATTGAGTTCTACCCTGATAGTGAGCTGAAGATCTACAATCGCTGGGGTTCGAGGATCTATGAGACCCGCGGCTACCACAACGATTGGACAGCCACTTTCGACGGAACTCCTATACCCGATGGCACCTATTTCTACTTCATCGATCTGCGTGAAGGAGATGAGGAGCCTATCGCCGGGTATATACAGGTAAGACGGTAGATCTGACCACTTACCCACGCTTTAGCACAGTATTTGCAAAATCACGGCTAAGACCCTTGCAAAAGGGCCCGCAAACACGCCGTACCGAAGGGCCTTGCCGCCACTTCACAAACTGAAGAGTCTGATGACCAATTTGTATAAACTCGCCCTGACCGCCCTCGTGGTTGCCGCTGCAAGTGCTACTGCGCTCGCGCAGCAGGACGCGATGTTTACCAAGTATATGTTCAATTCGTTGAACTACAACCCGGCGTATGCAGGGTCTAAGGACTACATGAGTTTAGGCGTGCTTCACCGCTCACAGTGGGTTGGTATCGACGGAGCTCCAACTTCACAAACGGCCACGGCACACACGCCGCTCGCCAACGAACGTGTGGGCGTAGGGCTCTCCTTAAGCAATGATGCGATTGGACCAACCAACACGGTAAGCGCCAACTTTAGCTACGCCTATCGTATTCCCGTAAGCGACGGACTTCGACTTTCTGTAGGCCTACAAGGCGGTATAGAAAATTGGCGGGCTGACTTTAATCAGCTCAATCTCTCCGACCCAAACGACGCGGCTTTCGATGCAACGCCAAATCGATTTCTGCCAAATTTTGGTGCTGGACTCTTTCTGTTTGGCGAGCGATTTTATGCCGGACTTTCAAGTCCGCACTTGATAGAATACGATCTGCGGACAAACGATGATCCCAACGTCGAGATTTACTCTCGCCGCTACCGCCACTACTACGCTGCAGTTGGTACTGCTATTCCAATTCAAGGCGATGACATCGTCTTTAAGCCAAGTATCCTCTTTAAGAACGTAGGTCTCTTTAGTTCACTTCGCAAAGAGGAAATCGCCAAGACGATTGGCGCACCAAGTGAGATCGATATAGACGCAAGCTTTCTTTTCTACGACACCTTCTGGGTGGGCGCAAGTTTTCGTACAGCGCTCGAAGCATTCGACGGTCGCTCCAGCTTTGACTCAGCCGATCTATGGTTCTCGGTCAACTTGGAGAACGGCCTTCGCGTCGGTGCAGCCTATGATTACCCACTTACCGCGCTGAATAAGGCTACCGCTGGTGCCTTCGAGATTATGCTCGGCTACGAATTCAACTTCCTCACGAAGCGTATGGTAACCCCACGCTACTTCTAGTACAAAATGATGCGTCGTACGACGCTAGTTCTTCCCCACGCTTTTTCTCAGCTTTTCCAACGCCATGCTTAGGACCACTTACATAACTCGTCCCTCAGCTGCCAATAGAAAAGCCAATTCGCAAACCATGAAGCTCACCTACTCAAGGTTCCTGCTCCTCCTCGCTGCTGCGGCTTTCACCGTTGCATCGGCATCCGCTCAAAGTGGACGTCTCAAGCGCGCAGCGGACATGATGGACAACCTCTCCTACACGGAAGCCATCGAGCAATACACCGAGATTCTAGAGTCTAGCGATGATGCTGAGGCCAAGATCCGTCTTGCCGAAGCCTACCGTAAGACGAATTCCTCGAAAGATGCCGAGTATTGGTACGGCCAGGTAGTACGCCTACCTGAAAGTAAGTCAGTACACAAGCTGTACTATGGCCAAGCTTTGCAGCAAAACGGAAAGTGCGATCAAGCTAAAGAGTGGTATGCCATCTACGTTCAAGAGCAGCCTGACGATCTCCGCGGTCAATACCTGGCTCGCGCTTGTGATTACGAAGAGGAACTTCAATCCAAGAACCTCGGCGTCTACGAGGTGCAAACGCTCGACTTCAATTCCGGGCTCGATGATTTTGGAGCGGCTACCTATCAAAACGGACTCATCTTCTCGAGTGATCGCTCTCGAGGTGTAGCTGTGAAGCGCGATCACGCGTGGACGGGCAATCCTTTTCTAGAGCTCTATTACGTAGAAACCCGCCGGACAGATCCTGAGGATCCACTCAGCACCGTATATGGTCGTGCAGAGAAATTTTCAGATGCATTCAATAGCAAGTATCACGATGCTGCTGTCACGCTTACTGAAGACGGCAATCAAATGTTCTTCACCCGCAACAACTTCAAGGATGGTAAGCTCGGAAAGAGCGACGACGGTATCGTGAAGCTGAAGGTCTTTTACGCCAGCAAAGAAGGAGAAGACGGTTGGGGCGAACTCCAATCCCTTCCATTTAACTCAGACGAATACTCCGTTGCCCACCCAGCACTCAGCCCAAGTGGTGAGCGCCTCTACTTCGCCAGCGACATGCCCGGCGGATTCGGAGGTATGGACATCTATTACTCAGAAAAGGACAACGGCCGATGGGGACCGCCGATCAACCTCGGTCCAGTCGTTAATAACGAAGGCAACGAAGCCTTTCCATTTGTCGACCATACCAATAAGGTCTACTTCTCATCCGACAGCCATATCGGTTTGGGCGGCTTCGACCTCTACTACACTACAGAAAAGAGCCCAAGTGAGTGGAGCCAGCCCGAGAACCTCGGCGCTCCGATGAACTCTACCAAAGACGACTTCGCCATCATGGTGGAGAAAGAGGGCGACTTCGGTTACTTCTCCAGCAACCGCGACGGTGGCCCTGGTCGCGATGATATCTACTCCTTCACTCGATCGGGCGTTCCAGTAGAGGTGCTCGTGATCGACGCCGACACCCGCCTACCAATCGAGGGAGCAACCGTGCTAAATGGCTGTACTACTTCCACAACGGTCACAGACATTAACGGTCGCGCAAGCACCGACATGGGTGAAGATCAAGAATGCACATTCACAGCTAGCGCAGCTGGCTACGAAGACGGCGAAGAGATCGGATCGACCGTCAACTTTACCGAGAGTAAGCTCATCGTTGAGATTGCACTTAAGCCACTCAAAGAGTACAGCATCGAAGGCTTTGTTTTCGACGAGAGTACGGGCGAGCCACTCGAAGGAGCCAAAGTGACCCTCACATCGAGTTGCAGTGAGGAGGATGTGGATATGCTTACAGACATTACGGGACGCTACAACTTCGAGTTGGACAAGGAGTGCTGCTACACCGTACGCGGAAGCAAAGAGAGCTACCTCGCCGATAAGAAGACCGACATCTGTACCGTAGACACTGCGAGTCGCCGTCAGTTTATCGAAAATCTCTTCTTACAGCCTACAATCTATGGTGGCCCTGATGACGCAATCGTCGACGGTACGACCACCAACCCTGATTCTCCAGTGGCGACACCACGTGTCTACCAGGATATGAACACGATGTTGTTTGTAGACAGCAAGACTGGCCGCCCAGCCAACGGGACCATCAATGGGACCACCTATGAGGATGGCAAGCGCCTCGATGCCGACGGCACAATCTTCGTTCCCGGTCCAGCCAATGCTGAGCGTGGAGAGGCGATTGCGTACCTGTTGCACATCTACTACGACTTCAACAAGGCGACCATCCGTAAAGAGGCCCGTCCCGATCTCGACAAGCTGTACACTATGCTAGTCGACAACCCTGAGGTCATCATCGAGATTGGATC
>ENA-ORXU01001671-ORXU01001671.1-marine-metagenome-genome-assembly--contig:-NODE-1671-length-17237-cov-3.794056_pt1 | contig 17237 bp, 18 predicted proteins | sample MGYA00237869_ERZ511484 | MGnify/ENA metagenome assembly ERZ511484
CCGCAGCTGGATGGGGTAGGGGCGCGGGGAGTGGAGCGGCTGAGCGAGGATATTTTGGATCCGAATCAGAATGTGGACGCGCACTTTCGGATCACGATGTTCACTTTGAAAGATGGATCGACGACAGCGGGTTTCGTCGTCGGAGAACGCGGCGAGGTACTCGTCCTGGAGCGTGTGCTCGATGAAGGCGTTGGCGCCGTCGGGGTGCTCGCAGGTGCCCGAGATGCCGAACTGCCAGGAGGCCGCGCCGATCACGTTGCCCTCGCCGAAGTCCGGCGCCGGCAGGAACGTCACGTCCTCGACCGCCTCGAGCGCCGCGGCCGCGGCCCAGTTGCCGTTCCAGGCGAAGGCGTACTTGCCGTCGTTGAAGCCCGCGTCGCGATCGGCCGGGTCCTGGCTCGTGCCCGGCGCGTAGTCCGCCTCGAAGAGCGACTGCCACCACGTGCCGAACTCGAGCGCGGCCTCGCCGTTCAGCACGCCCTCGGCCGAGGCGTAGGTCTCGCGGTCCACGAGGTCGCCACCGAAGGACTGCAGGAGCGGCGAGAAGGCGTAGGGGTACCACTCGCCCGTCCAGGCGAGGCCCGGGTCGAGCGCGTAGTCGTACTTCTCGCTCTCGCGCGCCGCGTCGAGCGCGGCCATGAACTCCTCCCCGCTCCACGGCTCGTCGACCGTGGGCGTGCGCAGGTTCCAGGCGTCTAGGTCGGATTGGCGCGCGAAGATCGCGACCGCCGCGTCCCACAGGCCGATCGAGTAGAGCTCGCCGTCCCAGCGCCCCTGGGTGCCGGGCAGGAAGTCGGCGACGCGCGCCTCCTCGAAGGGCAAGGGCTGGAGGTAGCCCGACCACGCCCAGTTCGGCATCACCGGCCCGTCCACGTCGAGGATGCACGGCAGGTCGCCGGCGAGCGCCGCGGCCACCACCGAGTCGTTGTAGCTCTCCTGCGGGAAGCTCTCGACCACGACCCGCCACGCGTCCTGGGAGGCGTTGAAGTCGCCGACGATCCGGTCGAGCGTCTCGGCCTCGCCGCGGTTGCCCGCGCCGTGGTACCACATGCCGACCTCGGTCTGCGCCGAGGCGCCTCCGGCCATCGCCGCGAGGGCGGTCGCTGTCACCAGTCTCTTCACGTCTGTCTCCTTCGGTTCGTCGGGTCCCTTGTCAGGACGGAAGCGCGGGGCACGACGCCGCCGCGCACGAGGACGGGCTCGGTGGGTACCGGCTCGCCCTCGATCATTGCTCGGAGGATGTCCGCCGCCGCGGCGCCCATGGCCGCGTACGGCAGCTCGGCGGTGGTGAGGGGCGGATAGAGCATCTCGGAGATGATGCGGTGATCGTCGTAGCCGGCGACGCTGACGTCCTCCGGCACCGACAGCCCCGTCGATCGCAGGATGCCGTAGAGCCGCATGGCCATGCCGTCGTTGCCGCACAGGATGCAGGTCGGTGGATCGGCCAGGGCCACGAGTCGGGCGACGGCATCGCGCATCGCCCTCTCGTCCCCTTCGGCGTCCGGGACGACGAGATCGGGGTCGTCGGCGATGCCCGCCTCGGCGACAAAGCTGTCGAAGCTGCCGCCCATCAGCACGCGGGCCTGCTCGACACTCACGACCATGGCCGACGTCGTCGTGTCGACGATTCCCGGCATCGGCTCCAGCCCGCCGCGCAGGGAGTCGGGCAGCGCGTCTAGGATGGTCTGCGCGCCCTTGCCGGAGTCGGTCACCTCGACGAACGCCGGGCCGACGAACGTCAGCAGGTTGAAGAGCGCTCGCCCGCCCTCTGTCGACAGGTCCAGGCTTCCGCGCAAGTCGCGGAAACCTTCGATGGACGTCGGCATTTCAATGCCGAGTCCCGCCAGCGTGTCAGAGAGATAGTTCGTCTGTTGCGCCGCGTTCGCCAGCTCGATCTGCCGCCGCTCCTCGGCCGTGTACACCGCGTCGAAGTAGCTCGCCTGCGCCGCCTGGAACGCATCGAGCCCGCCGGCCATCTCGATCAGGGAGTCCGCGACCGCTTGCGCGCCCACGGCGGCGGGATCGAACTGTTCTCCGGCGAACCGAGTCGCCTCGGCCACCGCCCCGAGGGACACGGCGGCCAGCGCCGCCGCATCGTCGACCACGGCAACGGACCCCGCGAACTCCAGCACACGCGCCGCCGCTGGGCTGGCCGGATCGAGCGACTGCCACAGCGCGTACATCTCCTCGCGCGTGTTGATCAGCCCGTCGGCGCCGCCGTAGGTGGCTTGCGTCACCAGATCGAGACCGCTGTTGAACTCGCGCACGCCGTCTTGAGCTTGCGACAGCGAGACGGCCGCGCGGTCCGCCTCCGGCACGAACTCGGCCATGAAGAAGTTCAGCGCCGACATCGCCTCATCCACGCCGCCGAGCCGTTCGACGAGCACGGCGGACGAGGCGACCATGTCCTCGAACGAGCCGCCGATCGCCGCGCCGCTTTGCTGCATGAGCGGGACGACGTCGGTGGCGACGCGCGCGAGGCCCGCGAACGTCTCCTCGATGTCCTCGATGGGCGCGGTGCTGAGATCGACGGCGCGCTGCACGACGCCCTGCAGCTCCGGCCCCATCGAGTCGAACGCCGAGACGTACGCCTCGCGCGTCGAACGCTCGATCATTCCTGCGATCTGCGCTGACATGTCGCCGGAGAACCCGTCGAACTCCTGATAGAAGTTGGCGTCCAGCGCCGCCACGAAGTCGCGCGGCAGGTCGACGCCGATCGCGAGCATGTTGTCGACGACGCCGCGCCTGCCCTCGTCCATCGCCCGGATCGCGTCCGGCATCGTCTCGCGGTAGATGTGCAGCGACTCGCCGAGGCTCCGGAAGCTGCTCGCGAGTCCGCCGCCACCGCCGATGATGCCTTGCAGCGCGGAGACGGCGCCGTAGGCGATGCCGAGAGAGCCTGCGAAGGCGCCCAGTTCGGACGTGAGCGAAGAGACGCCCGTAGTCGCGCCCTGCAGTCCGGACGCGCCTCTCGCTCCACCTGCCGGGCTGTCCGCTCTCGGGCCGCTCCCGCCGCCGCCGAACGCCCCGAGCAGCGTGTCGAGCTGCGTGCCGCCTGCCTCGCCAAGCCCGATCGACGCGATGATTCGGTTGGCGGCGAAGTGCGCGACCATGTCCTTGAGCCAGTCGCGCATGAAGTCGCCGAGGTTGCCCAGAGCGTCCTGAATGCTCGACCCCGCCGCGAACGCGTTCGCGATACCACGCTCGAAGCCCGGCGCGATCTCGTCGGCAATGCGGCGCACGTCCTCGGCGACGCCTGCGCCGCCCTCGCGGATGCCGGTGCCGAGTCCGCCTGAGATGTCCTTGCCGACCTCGATCATCACGCGCGAGTCAGAGTGCGAGTCGACGATGTGCCGCGTGATGTACTCCGGCAGCATCGCAACCTGCTCGGTGGCGGTCCGGACGTCGCGCTCGCCCTGCAGCATGCCCGTCGCCAGCCCGCCCGTGATGTCCCGCCCGACCGGCACGAGCGCGCGCGAGAGGCCCGACAGCTCGTCGACAGCCGCAGCCGGGATCGGCGCAAGAGCGTTCCTGACGGTTCGCTCGGTGGTGCTCTGCAGGTCTCGCTCACCGCGCGCGATCGACAGCCCGATCGTCTCCGGCACGCGCTCGCCGATGTCGCGCGACTGGTCGGCCAAGTCGTCGCCGATACCGGGCACGAAGTCGAACAGGCTCACGAAGGCATCGCGCACGACGTCCACGCGCGCGCTGATCGACTCGGCGAGGTTGTCGACGAACTCGACCGCCGTGTCCACGATCGACTGCCACGCGCCCTCGAAGTCGCCGCGGAGAAGCAGGAGCCCCGCTTCGAGCGCGCCGGTGACGAGTCCCCACCCGATGCGGACCGAGTCGGCCACGGCGAACATGGCGCCCTCGGCGACCGTCGACAGTGCCGGCCACGCCGCCGCGAACATGCCGGACAGGCCCGTCATCAGCGCGCCGAACGTCGTGACGAACTCACCGCCTATGCGCAGCACGTCATCAAAGGCGTCGCGCGCCGTGTCGGCGGCGTCCGAGAACAGCCCGTCAGGCGCCGCGAACGACGCCCACACGCGCTCGAAACGTGGCGCGACCCGCTCGGCCCCGTCCACGATCATGTCGATCGCGACCAGCGCGCCGCGCCCGGACGCGGCCACCACCTCCGAGGCGACGACGATCGTGCTCGCCCAGACGCCGCTCACGTCCCCGAGCTTCTGGTCGATCGCGCCGATGGCGAGAAGCGCTTCGTTCTTGACCATCGTCCACGCCTGCCCGGACGTCACTGGCAGATCGTCGAACGTCTCCCTGATCGCGGCGTCCTGGCTCTTGATGGCCTCGATGACCCTCTCGGCTGTGAGCTCGCCCGCCTCGGCCATGCCGCGGAGCGCGCTGATCGGCACCTCGAGACCTTCGGCAAGCGCGCGAGTGATCCCCGGCGTGTTCTCCATCAGGGAGTTGAACTCGTCGCCGCGCAGCACGCCCGAGGCCATCGCCTGGGAGAACTGCCGGATGCCGGCCGCCTGCGCCTGCGCCGAGCCGCCGCCGGTCGCCATCGACTTGTTGATCAGCTCGATGGCCTCTGCGATGTCCGCCTGCGACTCGCCCATGTCGCCCATCGCCGGGGCCAGCGCACGGTAGAGCTCGGCGACGTCCTCGATCGGCTGACGGGTATCGTTGGCGATGTCTATGACGTCCTGCTGCGCCGTCTGGAACTCGTCCATGCCGTTCGTGACGATGCCGAGCCCGGCGTTCATCGACTTGAAGCTGTCCGCGACGGTGATGAACTTCCCGCCGAGGATGCCGAGCCCGAGTCCGCCAGCGAGCATTCCCGCCAGCCCGCCGAGGCTTCGCCCGGCCGCCGCCCCGGCCGCGCTCGCCGCTCCAAGGCCGCCCGCGGCGCGACGCCCGGACTGATCGAGCCCGTCGACATCCCCCGACGCGCGCCGAACGTCCGTCGTGTCGACGCGGATCGCGAGCTCGGCGAGATCCATCAGGCGTGCTCGTCCTCGGCGAACAACGCATCCCAGGTGGCGAACGCCGCCTCGTCGATCGCCGCGCGCGTGTCGTCCCCGAGCGCCGTCGGGCACTCGGCGTCGGGGCGGTTCGCCACGCTCGCGTAGTGCGCGGACATGTCGTGCAGCGCCTGCACCTCGAAGCTCGTCAGGTCGAGCCCCGTCTCTCGAGACCACGCGCCGATCTCCGAGAACGGGACCGGCGCGTGCCCGAACCCGGTCGCGTGGGTCGGCCCCACATCGCCCAGGAACTCGGGCAGGTGCGAGTAGTCCTCGTGCACGTCGGGGAGCGGGATGTCGTAGCGGGCGCCGTTCATCACGTCAGATCCGTCCGGGGTGAGCCGAAGCCATGCGAGTGTCTGCGCGTAGAGACACAGCTCCGCCCTCACCCCTTCGTGAAATTGACCTGGTCCATGACGTAGGTGAGCGCCTGCCCGCGCACCGGCGCGACGCGGTAGTACAGATCGAACGCGCTCTCCCGATCCGGCTCGAGCCACTTCCCGTCGAGGAACGCGAGCCCGCCAACGGTGAGCGAGGCGAGCCACTTGCAGTCGGCGCGCCGATCCCCCTCGATGTCCTCGTCCGACGGCGTGTAGCTGCTCTTGCGCTTCGCCTCGCGGTTCTGCGCCTGCCGCACACCGCGCTTGAACTCGGGCGACTCGGGACCGAGCAGCAGGAGGAACATCTCGCGCTCCTCCTTGTCGCCCTTCGCCTTGTGCCGGGCAGGGTCGTCGGTGCCGGGTCGCATGATGGCCATGCGCGCGCCGGACAGGGATTTCTCGGTCGTGGAGTAGTCGAGCAGGTCCATGTCGGATCTCGTTTTGTCGAAGAGGAGTCAGCGAAAAAAGCCCACGGGAGCGACCCGCGGGAAGGGTCCGGATTACGTGCCCGGATCGACGTCGCCCTCGCCAGCGCCCTCGGCCGGCGGCACATACGGGTTGACCATCGGGTCGTCCTGGATGTAAGCCGTGACAGAGCCGGCGATGATGTCGTCCTGGCCGCCGCCGTCGTCGAAGCTGTACATCGCGATCTGCACGGGGATGAAAAAGCCGTTGAGCTTTCCGGGGCGAATGAGCTGGATGGTGCAGACCTCGTCGTTCTCCTCGTGCGCGCGGTAGATGGCCTGCGCCTCATCGGACGGCTTCTCGCTGAGCTTGAACACGAGGTCATCCCAGGCTTTCGAGCCTTTGATGGTCGTGTTCGTGGCCCGGCAGACGAGCGGCTCGCGGACGGCTGCCGGAGTGCGGCTGATCTTCGGGAAGGTGTGCAGGGCGCACGTTCCGCCGACGAAGGTCATCGCGCGAAAATCCTCGACGGTGCGCTCGGCGGGAAGACCTGCTGCGATCAGGATTCTGGAGCCGGCATAGGTCTGGCTGACGTTCAATTCGTAGGGCATGACGAGCCTCGTGGTGATGTCCGGCGCGTGACCGGTCGATGTGCAGCCCGTGATGCCGGGCACGCGAAGGGCTCCCGACGCTCATGGGCGAGCGGGAGGGTTGAAGTCGTGGCGAGCGCCGGGCGCTCGGGTCTAGTTGATCGCCGGCCGTCAGCCGGACACGCCGACGACCTGAACGCGCGCGCGCGTCGGAATGTAGTAGTCGCCGTCTTGGCGAACCGCTGGCCGCGGCGAGAAGATGCGCGCGACCTTGTAGCTGGCCTCCCCGCCGTCGAGATGACTTCCGTAGGGGAACGCTCGTGCCAGCGCATCGGCGTGCTCGGCGATCTCGATCTCGCCAGCGCCGTCGATCGTGTGCGCCGTGACCAGCACGATCCACGTGTGCAGCGCCTCGCCGCGGCTGATGTCGTGCACGAACGGGTCAGTCGGAAGGACCGCCGCGCGGAGGTAGACGTGCGCGCCGTCGATGGCGTCGGGTGGCGTCACGTTCGGAATGTCGATCGGCACGCCGCGCCCGGCCGCAAATGCCTGAAGCGCCGTGTAGACAGTGAAGAACAGATCAGCGTGCACGTTCGACCGCCCACGACACGATGCTGCGCCACTCGACGACGGTCGGATCGACCATGCCGGCCGGCGCCTGCGCGCTCCAGCCCGTATCGAGCGGCCGGATGTAACTGACGGTGTTCGTCACGGTGAAGGCGTCGCCGGGCTGGAGCGAACTTGCCACCTCGACTATCCGGCCGCCGCCGTTGCGGTTGAAACCGTTCTTGCCGGCGCCCCAGCCCTGACGAGCCTTGCCGGTCCGCACTGGTGTGCGCTCGACAAGTCGCGAGCCGGCCTCGCCTGACGCCAACTGGATGACCTTGGTCTGGCGGCGCTCCACCATGGCTACCCACGCGGCGATCGTCGTCGTTGCCATCAGCGACGACCGGTGTGCACTTCGTAGAGGAGGACGGTCGGACCCTGCTTCTCGCGGAGCACGCGTATCACGGCGTGCTCGCCGTCATCGTCTTCGATGCGATCGTCCGGCGTGGGCGTCACGTCAGGCTTGAACAGGTAGCGCCTGTCCGTCGAGCGAATCAGATCGCCGTCGATCTCGCGCGCCTCGAAGCCGACCTCGGCGGCGATGGTGGGCGCTCGGGACGGGGGCTGAGTGTTTCGCCGCGGGTCGATGCTGGACGCGGCACCCTTGACCGGGGTCAGCAGTGTCACGGGGCGGCCGAACTCGTCGATGAGCTCGATCGCGACATCGACCATCTCGGCGTAGAACGTGCTCACAAGGCCGTCACCAGCCGCGAAGAGGTGCTCGAGCTGGACGAGAGCGTCACCGGCGGCAGCACACCGAGCAAGATCGCGTCGACCTCCGGGATCGAGACCGGACCGAACTGCAGGTTGCCGCCGGGCTCCCCCCAGCGCTCCTCTTTCTCCAAGCTGCCGACCTTCTTTCGCGTGTAGATCAGCGCCCCCTGAGTGCCGCCCGTCGTGGGTTCGGAGAACAGCGGGACGGACAGGGATACGCGCGCCGCGACGATCTCGGCGCGCTTGACCTTTTCCAGCACATCCCCGGCAGGCGTGCCGATGATGTACTGCGTGCCCAGCCAGAGGAGCGCCGCGTCCAGCGCGCGCTGCTTGGCAGGCGTGTCGAGCGACGTCCAATCATTGACGTGGCCGAGCGCGTCATCCGCCTCGGCCACGTCGGCGTAGCTCACGAGGACTCCTTAGTCCCGGTGCCGCCCTTGGGCACGTCTCGCTTGGCGACGTGCCTACCGCGGGGACGGACCGCGTCCTTCGGCGTGTCGCTGTCGGGACCAAGCGGGTGCTCGTCCGTCTGCTTCTCGTCATCGCCGGGCGCGGGCTCCTGCGCCTCGCGCTTGTCCTTCGGCTCGTCGCTGCCGGATGTGCGCAGGTCGTGCTTCGGGACTCCCGCTTCTTCGTAGGCGCTCAGGATCGCCTCCCCTCGCTTGTCCGAGGCGGCATAGACCGCGTCGCATCGCTCCATCGCCTTCGGGTCGAACAGCGCAGCGTCACGAAAGTAGTAGTCGTTCTGCTGCGCGCGCACCTTCTTCGCTCGCTCGACATCCCCCTCCGTGGGAATGCCGAGGTCAACGTAGTGAATGACCTTCACGATCAGCGATCCGTGATGATGAGCACGCCGGGGCCGTCCTTCGGATCGCCGGCATCGAACGTCCAGTTGGCGGCCGTGCCGAGCGCGGCGTTGCTCGGCGAAGGACCGCCGTTCGCCATGTTCCAGTTCATGCCCTGGATGTCGAGGTTAAACGCGTGCTCGCCCTGGATACGGTTCGCGACGTTCTCGAGCCCGAGCACCGTCTGGCTGTACATGCGCGCCTGACCTTCACTCTCGCTGACGACGATGCCTCCCGAGCGAACCAAAAGCGTGTAGTTCTTCCGGTTGACCGGATCGGTGTCGTCCTGGAGCGCGGCGTTGTCGGTCATCAGGAACGGCTTCCCGAACGTCGGGTTACCGCCCTCCTTGATCACCATGTCGGCCACGGTCGCCTTGTCCGCGGCTACGTGGTTCTTCATCAGCCCGAAGTAGGCGGACGAGTTGCCGACCATCGCGGTGAGCTGGCTGGACGCGTCGCCCATCAGGGACATCGCGTCGATCAGGACTTCGGTGTCGAGCTTGCTACCGGACGCGTCCAGCACGAGCGGCGTATCGGTCATGCCCTTGAGCGCCGCGATGGCCGCCGAGAAGGCCGACACGGCGTAGTCGCGGGTCTGACGCGAGGCGATCCAGTTGCCGACGATCGTGGCCTGGGCCGAGGGCGGGAGACCGACCTTGATGAACTTGTCGTCCGTGTCCAGCACCGGGCCGAACCGGGTGTTCACCTTGATCCCGCCGCCGCCGGTGCTCGTGATGCGGGTGTCCGGCACGGGCGCGATGCTAGTCGGATCGCGACGGTGGATCACCTCGTCGGGGATGATGAACTCGATCGTGTCGTTCGGGTTCGAGCCGAGCGATCGGGCCGTGTTCAGCGTGATCGCCGAGACCGTACCGCCGCCGTTCGCGGACAGCGCGCCGTTGAACAGCGCCGTGTTCTCGTTGAGCGTGCGAATACGCGCGCCCTCGAAGCCGGGCACCGCGTGCCAGCCGATAGTATTGTAGTTACTGACGAAGTCTGTAACGGTATGGTCAGCCATTTCCTTATCTCATGTGGTGGTCAGTTGAGAGCGGCAAGCGCCTCGTCACCGTGCTCGGCCGCGAAGGCTCCGCGTTCGGCGGCACTCATCTCGCTGTACTTCTTCGTGGTCGTACCGCTGCCACCGCTGGCCCCCGAGCCCTGAACCGGCTCGAACAACAGGTCCGCGTCCCGCCTGAGAATCTGCTGGCAGAACTCGGCCTCGGTCATCATTCCGCCCTTGCCCATCAGCAAATTCCCGGTCTTCGGGTCGCGCACTTCCTTCTCGCCCTTCTCGTTCACCGACCAGTAGCGATCGGCCAAGGTCGTCGCGAACTCCTGCGCCGCCTCGGTCTCCTTGCCGCCGTTCGCCCGGAACGCTTTCAGGAGATCGCCGTGAATAGTCAGCTTGTGAATCCGGGCATCCTGCTCGGCGATGCGCTGGTCTCGCTCCGAGATCATTTGCTCCTTGGCCTGCCTTTCGGCATCGGCTTCGGCGCGAACTCGCTCGGTGACCTTGGCGTTGTACTTGTCGATGTCGCCGGACTTCAGGAACGCCATCGCCTCGCTGTCGTCGAGCGCTCGCAGCGTCTTGGCGACCTCTGCCGGATCTCGCTCGCCGATCACGTCCTTGAGAGCTCGGCTCTCGTCGGTCGCGACCTTCTTCTCGGACAAGAGCTTGTTCTTGCTCTCCTCGAGACCTGCGATCTGCTGCTGGAACGACGCTTGAAGCTCGGCCTCTCGCGCCGCGACGGCGGCGTTGATCGCCTCCTGCGGGTCGGTGGTGGTTGCGGTGGTGGTGTCTTCGTCTGCCATGTCAGCCTCGGGCGTTGTGGCGGGTGGCCCCTCGGGGGCCGAGATGCGTCCGTGTTTGCCGCCTCTCTCGGAGAGGTAGCGGGCCTCGGATCGGAGCCCTGAAACGAGGAAGGCCCGCTCGGTGGCGGGCCTTTCGGTCGTGCTGAAACGGCGAGAGGGCCGCTCGAATCTTCAGAGCGGCCCTCTCGGGTGGTCGTGCTTGTTCTACCTCTCGGCGATCTGCCGACGCAGCCCGCTAGGGCAAGTCGTCCGGCAGTTCGCGTGCCGCCTTGATGGCGGCAATCCATTCATCAGCACGGTCGCGCGCCTTCGCGCCTCTCGGCAGCTTAGCAAGCGTCTCATCGGGCCTGCTCAAGACAACGACGCGACGCATCACGCTCGCGACGATCTGCTGAGACCGCGAAACGGACAGGCAGCGATCCTCGGCGATCGCCGCGTGCGTCGCGCCGTTGATGTACGCCAGCGCAATGTCGCAGTGCGTGCCCCAGCTTTCGCGCCACGACTTCGGGCTTCCTGTTCGCTTCGGCTTCCGCGCAATGCACGCCTTGGCGGCGTCCCGCGTTTTGTGCCGATGCGTTCCGACGAGGCACAGCCACCGCTCGATCGAGACCATCTCGACGATCTTGCGCGTCGGCTCGCCCTCCGCCAGCACCACGCCGGCAGACCGAGCGCTGACGCCGGTTGGCTCGACGCCGAGCGCCTGCCGGAAAAGCGTCTCGCCCCGCTTGCCGAGGCCGCGAATCCCCAGACCCTTGCCTGAGCGCGCCCATGCCTGCGCCTGCGCCATCGTCCGCAGGTCGGACTGCTTCAGATACCAGCCGTATCGCGAAGCGCTCAGTGCGTCGATGATCCGGAGCAGTTCCGGGTCGTACTGTTCAACATCTTCGTCCTCGCGCATGGCTGGCCCCTGACCTGTCGAGGGCCAGAGTCTACCCCACGTCGCCGCCGTGCTCGCTCACGACAGCCGCACCCGAAACCCGTAGTGCGCCGTCTCGCCGACGGTCCAGAACGTCCAGCCGCCGGTGACGCCGCTGATCGGCTCGTCCGGTCGCTCGGCCGCCCATGCCGTCTGAGCGGCCATCGCGAGCGCCGGCACGGTCGCCGCGTCCGCCTGGGGCACGTACACGTCGAACGCGTCGGCGACGTCCTGCACGGGCACGCCAAGCTCGGCTGCCAGCGCGTCGAGCTTCACGCCCATGCCGAGCGGCGCCGGGTCGTACGGGCGCGGCGTCAGGACGGACGGGATGGTCATTCGACATCGTGCTCGGTGCCGCAGACCTCGCACCACATGCGACCGCCTTCCATGACCATGAATCGTCCGTTGCCGCACGAGCACTCCCACGCCGGACGCGGGCACTCGAACAGCCCGAGCATCCGCCCTGCCTCGTGCCCACATGACGGGCAGTCCAACGTGTGTAGCACCGGCATCGGAACAACGAACTGCCACTCGTGGTGACAGTGCATGCAGTGAGCGGGTCCAGTCGCATGCGGGGAGCGCTTCTCGCGCTCGTCGGCGAAGTTCGTGACGCTCATGCCGCCTCGTCGATCCTGAGCCGCCGAAACAGCTCGCCATGCCGCCGGCGAAGCTGTTCGATCGTCAGCGGCCGGAGCGTCTTGTGGTCGACGAACTTCTCGATACCGAGCCGCCCGTCGAGGAACAGCCGCGCTGCCGTCTTGCCCATCGTGTCCTCGACGAAGGCGCGATCCTGCCGCCGTAGCCACGGGCCGTAGCTGACCGACTCGACCGGCTTGCGCCCATCACTGCCCCGCGAAGCCCTCGTACGAGCCAGCCGCGCCGGCGTCACCGCGACGGTCACCGAGCGGCAGCGAGGATGGGCAGGCGGCAGCGGCCCCTCGCCGACCGCGTACGTCTTCCGGTCGCGAGCTCGGCAGATCGCGCTCGTTTTCCCGTCGAGCGTGCTGAGCCACATATAGCGCTCGACCCCAAGCGCCGCAATCGTGTCGTTCGCCGCCTGGTTGCCGAATTGCGAGAGCGCCGTGCGCGTGATCGTGTCCGCCCCTCGGCGGTGAACCCCGAGCGTCGAGCCGTCGCCCGTCAGCGCATGCCGCCCCATAAGCGTCCGCGCGATCGTCGCGCCATCGTCCGAGCGGAGCAGCCCTTCTCGCACCGTGCGCTCGATCGTGCGCCGCACGTTCACCGTCATCGTCCGCATGGCGTCCGCGAGAAGCACGCCGCCTGCGAACGGGCGAGCGCGTGCGAGCGCGTACAGTGACGCCGCCGTGGCGACCTCGCCGGTGATGCCTTCGTCGGCGAGCATGTCGCGCTGCAGATCGCGCTCGACGCCAGCGAGCTCGCGTCCGTTCTCGGCGATCACCGATGACGTCTCGCCGCGGTACGTCGCCGCGATCACGTCGACCTCGTCCGCGAGCGCTTCGGTGCGCGCGGTCTCCCGTCGCCGCCCAGCGAGGTAGCGAACCCGATCGGGACTCGACAGCGAGTCCAGTCGCGCGATCAGCACGCCGCGATGCGCGATCTCGGCCTCGCGGATTCGCCCGATCAGATCGCTAGACACGCTGGCGATGAAGCGCTCGCGGTAGACGGCGGCACGGATCAGGATGTCGTCCGCGTCGATGCCGTCCGTCTCCGGCGCGTCAGGCGGCATCCTGCTCCACCTCGACCTCGACCAGCGGCTCCTCCTCGGCGAGCCCGACCGCCTCCGCCGCCCTCTTGTTCTGCTCGGTCTGGATCAGCTCGACGACGTCCTCGTCCGACAGATCCTCGAGAAGCCCGCGCTTCCTGACATAGTCGCGAACGATGCGCGCCGGCAGCTGCTCGAGCCCGACCGCCTGAACGAGCGCCGTCAGCGCGGTCGCCTCGATGTCCTCCTCGGTGTAGTCGGCAGCCGACTCGACCGTCACCTCCGGCGGGAGCCGGTTCATGCGGCAGATGTGATTCAGCGCCTCCTGAAGCGACGCTGCGGCGTTCTTGTCGATGTTCCGAAGCCCGGCGGTCTTCGACTGCGCCCTCTGGCGGATCGTGTCCGATGCCTCGATGCCAGAGCGGTCCGAGAGGCGGTGCGTCTGGCCGTACGCGCGCTCGAGCTCGGCGTCCATCTCGTCCTTGACGTGCGAGAGGCCCGTGCCCTGGATCTCGATGTACCGGAGCGACGCCTTCGAGGGCTCCACGTCCTTCTCGATCACCATCCCCGCACCGATGCCCTGGATTTCGCCGGGACTGAACCCGAGCGCGAGGAGCGTCGGATCGCACGTCTGACGAATCGCCCAGCGATGAGACGCGGACAGGCGGTAGTAGGACAGCAGGGACTCGGCAAGGCCCGAGAGCGGCGGACGCTCGACGGCCATGCCGTTCTCGTTCACGCCGCCGACCACCAGCGGGAACATGCCGTCGAGATCAAGCAAGCCCGACTCCGTTTCGACGCCGCGCTCGGTGGCCGTGGTCACCCTCGCTCGCCGCCCCTCCAGACGGATCACCCGGTAGCGCGTTTCGGTGTCGTGACTGAACTCGTCGGCGGTGGCCGTCGGAACGCGCTCTCGAAGCGTCGCCATGTTGGGCAGCGCCTCATCATCGACCTTCCAGTTCGTCAGGCTCTCGGCCGGATACCACTGAATGCGCGCCCGACCACCCTCCGCCGGCGCATCGGGAAGCAGCCCGTACCGCCCCGTGATCAAGCACTCGGCGATCGTCTTCGCCTGCCAGCCTTCGAGCGGGAGCCCGCCGCCGGCGTTCGTCATCAGGTACTCGAGTGACGCGGGCAGTCCGGCGATCGACCACGGCACGCGCGTCGCGATGCCGGCGAAGCCGACGACGGCGGACTCCAGCAGCTCGATGAAGCGCGCCATCGCCTTGGAGGCTTCGTAAGGGCCGGTCGTTATCGGCAGCCCCGCCTGCACGATCAGCTTCTCCGCCGCCGCCTGCCCTTGAGACTTCGGCAGGTACTTCACGCCCTGCGCCTTGATCCGGCGCTCGCCCCGCATGCAGTCGCGCATCTGCGCCCACTCGGGCGACATGTCGGTGTAGGCGGGGTGTAGGGTTTCGACGCCCATCAGAAGAAGCTCGGGACGACGCGGCGCTGGGCGGGAGCTCCGGAGCGGGTGATCAGCGGCTCGATCGCGTACCGGCAGCTGTCCCAGCCGTGGTTGTGCTTGTCGTCAGGCTCGGGAAGCGGATCGCCGGTTCTCGCGTTCTTCTTGTAGCTGTACAGCGAAGCCTCCTCGATCATGTGCGTGCAGCGCGGGTGGATGACGATCCGCTCGAAGTTGCCCTTCAGGTAGTCGATCCCGTCCTTGATCGATCCCGCCCACTTGTCAGCCGCGCGCGTCAGCGGGTAACCGCTGCGCGCCATGTAACGTATCAGCTCCGGGCGGGAGTTATCGGCACGGATGACGTGCTCGGTCGCGCCGGGCACCTTCGCGAACACCTCCGGGAGATCCGACAGTTCCGCCTCCCAGGCGAACGACTCGTAGTCGATCCAGAGCGCGTCATCGTGCAGCCACAGCCGAACAAGCACGGTCGGGTCCGACCCGAACCCCCAATCCGCCCCGTACAGCGGCGAGCCCCATACCGTCGTCGCCTGGAAGTCCTCGACCGTGTACTTCCCGCGAAAGATCGCCAGCTCGTTCGACTTGAGCGTGTGTCCTTCCCAGACGTGCAGGTAGGCATCGGGATCGTTCCGCTTGAGCCGTTCGCGCTGCACGTCGAGCTCGTCGTTCCAGTGCAGGTTGTCGCGGAAACTGACGCGCGTGACGACCGCGTCGGTCGGCGGCGACTCTCCGGCGAACTCCTGATGCACGATGTCCTTGTCGAGCGTCGGGTTGTACGAAATCCATATCTCGGCCCCCGGTGCTCGAATGGTCGGGTCGAAGATGCTCCACGAGCGCGCCGTGATCGCCTGCCCTTCCTCGAGCCATGCCCGAGTCAGGCCCTCAAGACTCTTGACGCTCTCGACTGTGTGGTCCGAGAGACCCACGAAGATCGCCGTCGAGCCCGTCTTGTGGCAGATGATCCGATCGCGCTGTATCTCGAAGTCCGCCCCGAGCCCGAGCGCCTTGATCTTGTCCGCGAGCAACTGGTGGACCGAATCACGGATCGACTTCTGCACCTCGCGAAAGCAGCCGACCCGCTGCGTGGACGACCACATGTCGAGCACCAGCGCCGTGGCGATGCTGTGCGACTTGGCCGACGCCCGGCCGCCGAGGAACACCTTGTAGCGGTGGCGCTCCCATGCGCCGTCAGGCGCCGGGAACAGGCTCGCGAACTTGTTCGAAATCAGCAGCGGGCTGACCTTGGGAGGGTTAGCTGTCACTGGTGTCTGTCGGCACTAGCTGCACCTGCACGACGCCGCCATTGATCTCGCCAGAGTGCTGGTGGTCCTGCTTGTCTCGCCACGAATCCGGGCGACGATTCTTCAGCCAGTTGAGCCCCGCGCCCGGATCAGGCGGCACGTGCTCCACCGTCGCGGCGCGGATGATCTCGCCCTGAAATTGGAACACCTTCTCGGAGCCGTACGTGTAGCCGACAGCACGCTGATACAGCGAGCGCTCGACCCGGTCATCGGCCGCCGCCTTCCCAGGGCCTTGCACCGACTGGCAGAAAGCGTCGTGGTCGTGCTTCCAGCGGTAGATCGTACGGACGTCCACCTCGAAGAACTCGGCCAGCTCGTAGTCGGTAGCCCCGAGCCTGACCAGCTTCTCGGCCTGTACGGCGTACTCCTCTTGGTACTTCGTCGGGCGGCCAGGCCCGGCGCTGTCGTGACCTTCCACGAAGCGTCCGGACCCGTCCCTGTCGCTCATCAGTCCGGAATCGGCGCGACGATCACGCCCGACCCCTGGTAGCCGAGAACGAGGCGCTCGACGTCGATCACCCCGATCGTCATCGTGCACGCGAGATCCCCGACGCGAGAGCGGTAGTTGTCGGAGCCGATCTGCGTCGCGTCGCCGGTGCCTGTAGCCGTAGCGAAATCGTCGAATCGCCAGAGGTCGGCAGGACCTGCACCGCGGACGTGCGCATAGAGCCGGCCGGTCGAGTCGACGGCGAGCATGCACGCGGTGCTGATGCCGCTGATCTTCACGGCGTTCGCGTTGCTGGTGCTCGCGTTGTTCAGTCGGTAGAGGCCGGTGCCGTCGGAGATCGCGAGCGTGTCGGTGCTCTCGACGTAGGCGAGCCGGCCGGTGCGCTGGTCCTGGTTCGTCCCGGTGTTGCTCGCGATCGTCGACCAGTCCTCGCCGCCGTTCGTGCTGCGCCAGAGGTTGCCGTTCTTGAGTTGCAGGCCGTAGAGGACGGAGCCATCGACAGCCCCGACGATCTGGCGTTCCTGCAGCTGATTGTCCGTGCGCAGCGAATCGGTCGGACCGCTCGCCTGCTGCTGCCACGTCACCCACGTACGCGTAGCGCGCGTGTACGTCGAGCGAGTGAATCCAAGATCATCCGACCACACAACGAACGTGCAACTTCCGTCCCCGTTCTCCCAGCCGAAGGCGCCGCCTGCTCGGGGTCGCTCCCCAGTAGAAAGCGATCCTGCCCCGTTGAAATCTTCGCGGTAGCTTGTGCTTTCCCAGACGGTAGGAACGCCAGCCGCGTGGTTGAAGAAAACGTCGTTGTTCGAGTCGGTCGGAGCCGTGTCGTTGACGAAGCAAGCGACGGTGACTTTGTCGACACCGGTGCCGAGAGAAAAGATTGACCAGCCGTCTCGCAGGCCCGACACCGAGACGTGCTGCGGCTCGGCCGTCAGCAGGTCGCCGGACGCCCATGCATAACAGTTGTGGTCCGCGAGGACAGTCAGCAGGTTCCCGTCCGCGTCGATGTGCGCGTCTGCGATCGAGACCATGGACAGCCCGAAGTTGAAACTTCGCCACGCGATGCTGCTGGCGGTGCCGGCAAAGTTCGTGCTCTCATAGAGCGAGAGCGTGCCGGTG
>ENA-ORXU01001678-ORXU01001678.1-marine-metagenome-genome-assembly--contig:-NODE-1678-length-17193-cov-3.424924_pt1 | contig 17193 bp, 13 predicted proteins | sample MGYA00237869_ERZ511484 | MGnify/ENA metagenome assembly ERZ511484
GGCGGTGCCGGGAGAGACGCAGGAGGCGGTGCTGAACGCAATCGGCGGCTGGGGCCCGACGGTCAATCCGGCCATGACGCTGTGCGATGGTCCCGATGCGCTGATCGCCTATCACGCGCGGATCGAGGCGCAGCGGGCGAGTTTGGGTTACGATATCGACGGCGTGGTCTACAAGGTGGACCGGCTGGATTATCAGCGGCGGCTCGGCACCGTCAGCCGCGCCCCGCGCTGGGCCATCGCGCACAAGTTCCCGGCGGAGATCGCGACGACCGTGCTGGACGATATCGAGATTCAGGTGGGTCGCACCGGCTCGCTGACCCCCGTGGCCAAGCTGCGGCCCGTGACGGTGGGGGGCGTCGTCGTCTCGAACGCCACGCTGCATAACGAGGATTACATCGCCGGAATCGGCGGCGACGGCCAGCCCATCCGGGACGGCGTGGACCTGCGCGTGGGCGATACCGTGCAGGTGCGCCGGGCCGGGGACGTGATCCCGCAGGTGATCGCGGTCGATCTCGACAAACGGCCCGAGGGCGCGAAAGAGTTCGTCTTTCCCGATACCTGCCCCCAATGCCGTTCGGCAGCGGAGCGGGTGGAGGGCGAGGCACGGCGACGCTGCGTCGGGGGGATGATCTGTCCGGCACAGGCGGTCGAGGCCCTGCGGCACTGGGTGTCGCGCGATGCGGCGGATATCGAGGGGCTGGGGATCAAGCAGGTCGAGGCCTTCTGGCAGGATGGCTGGGTGCGCGAGGTCGCCGATATCTACACGCTGGAGGCCGAACACGGCGAGGCGCTGCGTACGCGCGAGGGCTGGGGCGAGAAATCGGCCACCAACCTCTTCGCCGCCATCGAGGAGCGCCGCATTCTGCCGTTTTCGCGTTTTCTCTATGGCCTCGGCATTCGGCATGTGGGGCGCACGACCGCCGCGATGCTGGGGCGGGCCTATGGGGACTGGGACTCGTTCGAGGCGGCGATGACCGCCATCGCGGGCGGCGACGAGGCGGCGCGCGAGACGCTGCTGGGCATCGACGGGGTGGGGGGCGTACTCGTTCATACGCTGGCCTCGGTCTTCGGCGAGGCGACGACGCTCGACCGCCTGTCCCGCCTGCGCCAGCACGTCACGGTCGAGGATGCCGAAGCGGTGGCCGAAGGCGGCGTCTTTTCCGGCAAGACGGTCGTGTTCACCGGCACGCTGGAGCGCACCAGCCGCGCGGAAGCCAAGGCTAAAGCCGAGTCGCTTGGCGCGAAGGTTGCAGGATCGGTTTCGGCAAAGACGGATTACGTCGTTGCCGGGACGGCGGCGGGGTCGAAGCTCAAGAAAGCGGAAACCCTGGGCGTGCCGGTCCTGAGCGAGGATGACTGGGTGCGGATGGCGTCGGAGGGGTGACTTCCACGCTTCGAATCAGGCAAGGAGCGACGTATCGACATGACCATCGCGACAAGCCTTCCGGGATTGAACCGCTTCACGATGCCATGGAAATCCCGATACGAACGCCGCCCGCGCATCGTCGCGGATCGCGAGGCCCGCGCGGCCCTCTCGCGCGAAAGCCGCTGGAAGAGCCGGGGCGGATCGGGGTCTCTCGGAAAAGCCGTCGCCGGCCTCGCGGCCCTGGGCATCGCGGTGGCTCTGTGGTTCGTATTCGAGCCGGATGCCGTTCCTCCTGCGCCGCCCGTTGCCTTCCCCGACTTCGTGGCGGAAGCCGAAGCGGCCTTCCCCGAAGCCTATCGCGGGCATAGCCGGGCACAGGGCGGGCGTCTGTCGGATGGGCACGAGGTGCCGATCGCGATCTCGCTGCTGCTGCCCGCCCATGCCCTGCAATCCGCCAGCGCCTCGGCGGATGCACTGACCCGCCTCTCCGCTCCCTTCGTCGGCGCGGAACGCGCCATCTCCGGCGAGGAAATGGGTGCGCGGATCGCCCGGTTGTCCAGAATCGCCGTACCTGCGGGATTGACGAGCTGCTATACCTACCGTGACGGGGCACCGCGCAGCATCGCCTTCTCGGAGACCCGCAAGGTGCGCGCGATCCTTCTGGAAATCCATTTCAATCCCGAGTGCTGATCGGCCTTCCTACCCGATAGGGTAGGCCCGTCTCCCAATTCCTCGCGAATCTTGTTTCCGAGCGAAGGAGGCGGTGACGGCATGATTCCGCGATCCTGACAGGCATCACCCATGCCTGACCGGAGTGGATCCATGCTGAGACGCGATACCCGATCTCCCGAGACCCTCGATTGCCGTGCAAAACCGCTGTCGTTCATCGATCGCGCACTCGCGGCGGATCGCTTCGGCGATATCCGCACCGTCATCGTCGATGACGTCGCCGTCGAGAATGCCCGCGTCATCGCGGAACGATGCTGGCACGATGCGGCGGTCATCCCGAGACGGGCATCCGATCTCATCGACCGCGCCGCCTGATAAATCGACACAAGGGATCAAGACGCCATGAGCCATTCTCTCTTTCCGATGCGCCGCGCGCGCCTCCAGCGATCCACCCTCGCGGTTCCGGGGTCCAACCCGACGATGATCGACAAGGCCGCCGACAGCGATGCCGACGTCGTCTTCCTCGATTGCGAGGATGCGGTCGCGCCCCCCGAGAAGGTGCAGGCCCGCAAGAACATCTGCGAGGCGCTGAACGACATCGACTGGGCGGGCAAGGGCAAGACGATGTCGGTCCGCATCAATGGGCTGGATACGCATTACATGTATCGCGACGTGGTCGATATCATGGAGCAGGCAGGCGACAAGCTCGACACGATCCTCGTACCCAAAGTGGGCGTCACCGCCGATCTCTACGCCGTGGAGATGATGATAAACCAGATCGAGCAGGGCATGGGCCGCGAGCCGCATGTGCAGCTCGAAGCCCTGATCGAGACCGCGCTCGGCATGGCCAACGTGCTGGAGATCGCGCAATTCGGCGGGCGGCTCGAAGCCCTGCATTTCGGCGTCGCGGATTACGCGGCCTCGTTGCGCGCCAGAACCACCAATATCGGCGGGCTGAACCCCGATTATCCCGGCGACCAGTGGCATCACGGTCTCAGCGCCATGACGATCGCCTGCCGCGCCTATGGCCTGCGGCCCATCGACGGGCCGTTCGGGGATTTCAACGATCCCGATGGGTACAAGGATGCCGCGCGCCGGGGGGCCGCGCTCGGACTGGAGGGGAAATGGGCGATCCATCCCTCGCAGATCGCGCTGGCGAACGAGGTCTTCTCGCCTCCCCCGGCCGAGGTCGAGCGGGCGCATAATATCGTCAAGGCCCTGCGCGAAGCCGAAGCCCAGGGCAAGGGTGCGGCCTCGCTGGACGGCAAGATGATCGATGCGGCGTCCGAACGGATGGCCACGAACGTCATCGCGGTGGACGATGCGATCCGCGCACGCGCGGCCTGACCGGGAGGGAAAGACGATGGACATCCACGAATATCAGGCCAAGGAAATCCTCGCCCGGTTCGGTGTGCCGATCCCGCGCGGGGGCCTCGCCTACAGCCCGGAACAGGCTGCCTATCGCAGCCATGAGATCGGCGGCGAGAGATGGGTGGTCAAAGCCCAGATCCATTCCGGCGGTCGCGGAGAGGCCGGGGGCGTCAAGGTCTGCGGCTCCGACGCCGAAATCCGCGACTATGCGGCGACGCTGTTCGGCAAGCGTATGGTGACGAAGCAGACCGACGATCGCGGCAAGCTCGTGGGCCGGGTCTATGTGGAGGAAGCCTCCAGCATCGAGCAGGAGCTTTATCTCGGCTTCGTCCTCGACCGCTCCTCCGAGCGGATCATGGTCGTCGCCTCCGCCGAGGGCGGCATGGAGATCGAGGAGTTGTCCGAAACGCACCCGGACGCGATCCTGCGGATGATCATCGATCCGGCGACGGGATTTCTCGACTATCAGGCACGCGAACTGGCCTTCGGGCTGGGGTTCGATGCGGGGCAGGTGGCCGAAGCCACGAAGATATTCCGCGCCTGCTACCGCGCCTTCCGCGATTTCGACGCCACGATGGTCGAGATCAATCCGCTGGTCGTTACGGGTGCGGGCAAGCTGATCGCGCTCGATGCGAAGATGAGCTTCGACGACAACGCGATGTTCCGCCGCTCGGAAATCGCCGAGTTGCGCGACATGAGTCAGGAAGACCCTGTCGAGGCGGGCGCAGCGGATCGCGGCCTCTCCTACGTCTCGCTCGACGGAAATATCGGCTGCATGATCAACGGGGCCGGTCTGGCCATGGCGACGATGGACATGATCAAGCTGGCCGGGGGGATGCCCGCCAACTTCCTCGATATCGGCGGCGGGGCCAGCCCCGAGCGGGTGCTGACCGCCTTCCGCACCGTGCTGGCGGACCCCAAGGTCGAGGCGATTCTCGTGAACATCTTCGCCGGGATCAACCGTTGCGACTGGGTCGCCGAGGGGGTCGTGCAGGCCTTCCAGAAGATCGAGATCGACATTCCCGTCATCGTCCGCCTGTCCGGCACGAATGTCGAGGAAGGCCGCAGGATCATCGCCGAGTCGGGCCTGCCGCTCATCACGGCGGAAACGCTGGCCGAAGCGGCGGAAAAATCCGTCGCGGCCATTGCAAGCAAGAAAGCTGCATAAGGGGACCGACACATGGCCATTCTTCTCGACGAGACCACCAAGGTCATCGTGCAGGGCATCTCGGGCCGCATCGGCCAGTTCCATGCCAATGACATGATCCAGTACGGCACCAACGTCGTGGGCGGCGTGACTCCCGGAAAGGGCGGTAACACCATCCTCGACCGGCCCGTGTTCAATACGGTGAAAGGGGCCGTCAAGGAGACCGGCGCGACCGCCTCCATCGTCTTCGTGCCGCCCCCCTTCGCGGCGGATGCGATCATGGAAGCGGCGGATGCGGGAATCAAATACTGCACCTGCGTCACCGACGGCATTCCGGCGCAGGACATGATGCGCGTGAAGCGGTTCATGCGGCGCTACAAGGCCGAGGACAAGATGATCCTGACCGGCCCGAACTGCGCCGGTACGATCTCTCCCGGCAAGGCGATGATGGGCATCATGCCGCCCCATATCTACATGCCGGGGCGCGTCGGGATCGTCGGGCGGTCCGGCACTCTCGGCTACGAGGCCGCGAGCCAGATGAAGACGCTCGGGATCGGGGTCTCCACATCGGTCGGCATCGGCGGCGATCCGATCAACGGATCGAGCTTCATGGATATCCTCGCGCTGTTCGAGCAGGACCCCGATACGGATGCGGTGATGATGATCGGCGAGATCGGCGGGCCGCAGGAGGCACAGGCCGCCGAGTTCATCCGCGATCACATGAAGAAGCCCGTCGTCGCCTATGTCGCGGGTCTCTCCGCACCGAAGGGCCGCACGATGGGCCATGCGGGGGCGATCATCTCGGCCTTCGGCGAGAGCGCGCAGGAAAAGGTCGTGATCCTCGAAGAAGCGGGCGTCACGGTCGCGCCGACGCCGTCTTCGATGGGCGTGACGATGGCCGATCTCCTCAATGGATCGGCGGAGGCAGCATGAGTACCGACGCCGCACGGGATATCGCTGCGCCCGATCCGGCGACCGGACCGACCGTCGGATCGGGGCCGGTCGTCGCCGCCGAGTATACTCCGGCCACCACGGCCCGGTATCGCGATGAAATTCAGGGATTGCTGAACAGCCTGTTCGACGATTTTCTCCGTCATCGGGAACCGGCGCTCCACAGTGTATTGCAGTCTGCCCGATCCCTCGATGCACATGAGGGGTCGCTTCTGCTGAAAGCCCTGCAATCGGTCGGCATCCGCTTCCAACTCACCGCCATCGCCGAAGAGATCGCCGAGACACGCAAGATTCGTCTTACCGAAGTGTCGGGCGGACCGGATGCCGTGATCGGATCGTTCCATCGGATGCTCGGCCATGCCGCCGCGCGCAACGTCGCGGGAGAGGATGTCGCGCGGGCCTTGGAGACCTTTCAGGTATCACCGACGATCACGGCCCACCCGACCGAAGCCAAGCGCGTCACGATCCTCGAAATCCATCGCCGCATCTACCGCAAGCTGGTCGATCTGGAGACGAACCGCTGGACCCCGCGCGAGCGCGAACGGCTGATCTCCGAGTTGCGCAATACCATCGCCCTGCTCTGGATGACGGGGGAATTGCGGCTGGAACGGCCAACGCTGGACGAGGAAGTCTCCTGGGGCCTGCACTTCTTCAACGAGACGTTGTTCGAGGGGGCGCTGGAGGCCGCGCGCAAACTCGAAGACGCGCTTCGGCGGCATTATCCCGACAGCGGCTTCGAGATTCCCGCCTTCCTCAAGTTCTGCTCGTGGATCGGGGGCGACCGGGACGGCAATCCGAACGTCACGACCGACGTGACCCGGCGCACGCTGCTGCGGCACCGTGACAATGCGCTGCACCGATATATCCGCGAACTGGACCGCCTGTCGCGTGTGCTCAGCATCAGCGAGCACGTCAATCCGCCCACCGATGCCCTGCGCGATCGTCTGCGCACCTGCCTCGATGCCGTCGACGACCCCAAGGCGATCACGGGCCGCAACCCGCATGAGCCGTTCCGGCAGTTCTGTGTCGCGATGGCGATGCGCCTGCACGCGACGCTGAGCGATCCGGCCCCCGGTGCCACGCCTTACGACTCACCGCGCGCTTTCATCGACGATCTGACCGCCCTCGAAACCGGGCTTGGCGAGATCGGGGCGAGCGGGATCGCGTCGGATGAAATCCAGGCCCTTCGTCATCTCGTCATGAGCTTCGGATTTCGGACGGCGGCATTGGACGTGCGCCAGAACACCGCCGTCATCAACCGTACCGTCGCCGCGCTGGCCGGGGATGCGCCGAGCCTGGCCGACGATCTGGCACGGGGCGTCGGCGTCGATATCGACACGGCGGCGCTGGACGAGGAAGCGGCGGAGACCGTCGCCCTGTTCCGCCTGCTCGGCGAGCCGCAGCAAGACCCCGAAGCCATCGGAGCCTTCGTGCTCTCCATGGCCTCCTCCGTGGACGATATCCTCGGGGTGGCATGGCTGGCCAAGGCAACGGGGGCAGGCGAGGGTTTCCCGCCCATCGTGCCGCTGTTCGAGACCATCGACGACCTGCGCAACGCCCCGGAAATCCTCGACGACCTGCTCGGCAACGCCGTGGCCAGGGAGATGCTGACCGACGACAATGGCGTCATCGAAGTGATGCTCGGCTATTCGGATTCCAACAAGGATGGCGGCTATCTGACCTCCGTCTGGGAATTGTCGAAGGCCCAGCGCGCGATCCTCGCCACCTGCGAGAAACACGATACCCAGGTCCGCTTCTTCCATGGACGGGGCGGTTCGGTCAGCCGGGGCGGCGCTCCCACGGGACGCGCCATCGCGGCGCAGCCTCCGGGCACCGTGAAGGGACGCCTGCGCGTCACCGAACAGGGCGAGGTCGTCTCGAACAAGTATTCGAACCGGGGCACGACGCGCACCCATCTCGAATTGCTCGGGGCCAGCGTCCTGCGGCATACGCTTGCCGCCGAACCCGCGACGGATACCGGGCAGAGCGACACCGACGGGTTGATCGAGACGCTGTCGCAGAACGGGCAGACCGCCTATCGCGACCTGCTGGAGACGCCGGGTTTCCTGACGTATTTCCAGACGGCCAGCCCGGTCGAGGAACTGGCTCTGCTGAAGATCGGGTCGCGCCCCTCCAAGCGGTTCGGCGCGGCGGGGATCGAAGACCTGCGCGCGATCCCCTGGGTCTTCGCATGGAGCCAGAACCGGCACATGCTGACCGGCTGGTACGGGGTCGGCACGGCGCTCGAACAGGCCATCGAGGCCCATGGCGTCGCGCGGCTGCAACGGATGTTCGAGGATTCGAAGCTGTTCAAGCTGGTGCTGGACGAGGTGGAGAAGACGCTGTTCCAGGCCGATATGGGCATCGCCGCGCGCTATGCCGGACTGGTGGAGGACGAGGATATCCGCGAGCGCGTCTTCACCAAGGTCACGGAAGAATACGAGCGCACGACCAGGGCGCTGCTGGCCGTCACGGGGGAGAGCGAGCTTGCGGAGCGGTTCCCGTCCTTCCGCCGCCGTATCGGAGAGGCCCGTCCGCTGATCGACCGCTGCAATGCGTGGCAGATCAGCCTGCTGCGTCGTCACCGGAACGAGAAGGCAAAGGAGACGACGCGCGCTCCCCTGCTGCTCTCGATGCATTGTATTGCGACGGGGTTGGGCTGGACGGGGTAGTTCGGTCGTACAGGCCAAACGAGAGAGCAGGAAACGCGATTGTGAAATAATAGGAGGATGTCATGCCAGCGAAGGCTGGCATCCAGCACAGCGTTTTGCACACTGCTTCCGGCAATTTCGCGAGACTGGATTCCGGCCTACGCCGGAATGACGAGTGAAGAAATTTCGAGATATCGCCTCGATGGAGACGTCAAGGATTCTCGCCGTTGGCATTTTCCGGCATTTCCTGCTCTTTTTTATGCCTGAACCGGGCTTCTATCCGGCGGAGAGAGGCCCCGCATCAAGGTGCGGGGCAGAACCGTTTTCTCAGCTCACCGCCGTCGCGTAGATCGGGAAGCGGGCGCAGAGGGCCATGGCTTTCTCTTTCACGGCGTCTTCGACCGCACCGTTGCCCTCCGCGCCATTGGTGGCGATGCCGTCCACGACCTCGACGATCATCTCGCCGATGGCCCTGAACTCTTCCTCGCCGAAGCCGCGCGTGGTTCCGGCGGGGGTGCCGAGGCGCACGCCGGACGTGACCATCGGCTTTTCGGGATCGAAGGGGACACCGTTCTTGTTGCAGGTGATATGCGCGCGGCCCAGTGCCTTCTCCGTCTCGTTGCCCTTCACGCCCTTGGGCCGAAGATCGACCAGCATGACATGGGTGTCGGTGCCGCCGGTGACGATGTCGAGACCACCCGCCATCAGGGTCGCGGCCAGTGCCTGCGCGTTCTTGATGACCTGCCCGGAATACTCCTTGAAGTCGGGGCGCAGAGCCTCGCCGAAGGCCACGGCCTTCGCGGCGATCACATGCATGAGCGGGCCGCCCTGAAGGCCGGGGAAGACGGCGGAATTGAACTTCTTGGCCAGTGCCTCGTCATTCGTCAGGATCATCCCGCCACGGGGGCCGCGCAGGGTCTTGTGCGTGGTGGTCGTCGCAACGTGGCAATGATCGAGCGGATTCGGATGATGCCCGCCCGCGACCAACCCGGCGAAATGCGCCATGTCGACATGCAGGATCGCGCCGACGCTGTCGGCGATCTCGCGGAACCGCTTGAAGTCGATCTGGCGCGGCACGGCGGACCCGCCCGCCACGATCAGCTTGGGCTGATGCTCCTTGGCCAATGCGGCCACCTGATCGTAATCGATGAGGTTGGTGTCCTTGGTCACGCCATACTGGATGGCATCGAACCACTTGCCCGACTGGTTCGGGGCCGCGCCATGGGTGAGGTGTCCGCCGGACGCCAGATCCATGCCGAGGAACGTGTCGCCCGGCTTGATGCAGGCCTGGAATACCGCCTGATTGGCCTGCGCGCCCGAATGGGGCTGGACGTTCGCGAAATCACAGCCGAACAGCTTGCAGGCGCGTTCGATGGCGAGGCTCTCGGCCACGTCCACATACTGACAGCCGCCGTAATAGCGCCGGTCGGGGTACCCTTCGGCGTATTTGTTGGTCATCACCGAACCCTGCGCCTCCATCACGGCACGCGAGACGATGTTCTCGGAAGCGATCAGCTCGATCTCGTCGCGCTGGCGGGTCATCTCGTCGGTGATCGAGGCGAAGACTGCCGGATCGCGCGAGGCGAGCGCCTCGGTGAAGAAGTCGTTTGCAAGATTGTTGACGAAGCCGTCGGCCATGGTTGTATTCCCTCGATAGCGGCGCAGAGTGCAGGTGGTCCGTTACGTTTCGATCCGCGCCTGTGATGAAGCGCGTTGCCGTGTGAGTTAGCCGTAAAATCGTTCTAGGCAATCGCCCGCTGCATGTATTGCGCGATGGCGGTGGTGCGGTTGGCGACGCCGAGTTTGCCGTAGATCAGCTTCAGGTGATATTTCACGGTGTTCTCGGAGATACCGAGCCGCGATGAAATCTGCGTATTGCTCCAGCCCTGCGACAGGGCATCGAGCACTTCCTTCTCCCGGCGGGTCAATTGTTCGAAGGGATCGTCCTGCAGCAGCGAGAAATCCACGAAGGGAAAGCTGGTGCGGCCCTCGGCGACGCTGGTGAGCATACTCAATACGGTTTCGGGGCCGTCATCGGCGGAAAAGCATCCCCATGCCCCCGCCTGCATCGCATCGCGCACGAGATTGGGCCTGAGGGCATGGAACTTGACGACGATCCGCACGTCGCGGTTCCGTCGGCGGCATCGCGCGGTCAGCGCCTGCACGTCCTCGGCGCTGGCTTCGCAGGCGATGATGACGATGCAGGGATCGCTGGTCTCGATCTCCGCGAGGACGTTCAGGACGTTCGCCGTCGTGGCCGACAGGGAGAATCGCTTCGTGGCCGCGAGGATGCTTTCCAGCGCCCCCACGAACCATGCACTTCCGCCAACGACCGCAACATCCACCATCTCGTCCCTCGGCTTGATCTACCCCTCCCTCCTTACGTTAGGGAAGATGAGAGAAAGGGCCAGCACTTTCCGGTTGGTGTGATAGGAGAGTAAATTACAAACCAGCTTTCTGTTATATTGTAATGTGACAGAACCGAAAGTGTAACTCCCGTCCTTCCCTAGCTCTCGAAGCGCGTCTGTCCCCGCCGATTCTCGTCGATGGGCAGGTCCAGATGCACCGGCTGATGGGCACGCTGGGCACAGTGCTGGCGGGGGCAGAGACGGCAGTTGATACCGATGGGCGTAGCCAGATCGGGGTCGGTCATCTGGTAGAGCGAGGCATGGATCAGCTTGCTCGCGTGCTCGATGGAACAACCCAGCGTGATCGCGAGGCGATTGTCCTGCGATCGATAGCCGTGACTGGGACGGTCGACCGTCCGGTTGATGGTGAAGTATTTCGAGCCGTCCGGCATCTCGACGAATTGCGAGAGGGTTCGCCCCGGTGTTCGGAAACACAGATGGATATCCCAGCGCGGACAGGCCCCGCCATGCTCGGCCAGATGAAATCCGGTCGCATTGAACCGCTTGGTGACATTGCCCGCCTTGTCGATGCGCAGGAAGAAGAACGGCACCCCCTGATTGCCCTCGCGCTGCAACGTCGTCGCCCTGTGACAGGCCTGTTCGAACGATACGCCGAAGAGGGCGGCGAGATGGTCGAAATCGTAGCGATTGGTCTTCGCCGCGTTCAGGAAGGCGTCATAGGGCATGAGCGTGGCGGCCGCGAAATAGTTCGCCAACTCGACCCGGCATCGCGCCTGCCCGCGCGGGTCATGGATGCTGGCCCCTTCGATCACCGCATCGATGGCGTCACCGTAGCCGAGCAGCCCAAGGACATGGGTGAGCTGGAAGACCCGGTTCTGATAGTCGAGAACGTCCGAGAGCAGGATGCGCTTTTCGGCTTCGTCGTAGAAGCGCAGCGTATCGGGCAGGTCCGTCACCGGCACGGGGATGACGGTGATCCCGTAATCGATTTCGAGCCGTCCCTTCAGATAGGAATAGACCTCGTCGGTGGCGATCTCCTCGCCGCTGCGGAAAGCCTCCGCCGCCTTTTCCAGCGTGGGGAAGTGATTGCGGTTCCGGCGAAACAGATCGTGGACGATCGCTTCGGGCGTGACCCCGAACATCGACGGCACATCCCCCTCTCCGGCGGAATCCGTGGCCAGGATGCGTTCGCTGAGAACGCGGTAGGCCTTGTGCAGGCCGAGCAGGTTGCGCGAGAGCTTCGGGCAATGATCGAGCGCGGCGCGCAATTCCTGCAGATCGGCCTTTTCCTCACCGAAGATCGGGTCCTGGAGCGCATTGCGCAGATCGGCGAGCAGGTTCGGCGAATCCTCGTCGATCAGGTCGCGCCAGTCGACGCCATAGACATCGGAAAAGCGCATCAGAACCTGCAGGGACAGGCTGCGCTGGTTGTTCTCCAGCAGATTTATGTAAGTCGCGCTGATACCCAGTGCCTGCGCCATCGCCGCCTGGGTTTCGCCGCGCTCCTTGCGCAGCTCCCGCAGGCGGGGACCGACGAAGGTTTTCTTGCTCGGGCTTCTGGTCGTCTTCATGGAATGTTGCCTCAAAGGCACCGGATGTGAAGTTACAGTATTACACCTCCGGCAGGGAGTAAATTACACTCTTATCAAGCGAACCCTGTTTTCCTTTTCTCTTGTCCTGTATGACGTTTTAACAACCACAATCGAGCGTGTAATGCGCCGGAATAATCAGCGGAGGAAGACCATGCGCAACGGAACGACACACCTGTTCATTCCCGGTCCCACGAATATTCCCGAAGGCGTCAGGCAGGCGATGAACGTGCCGATGCAGGACATGCGCGCCCCCGATTTCGGCGATCTCACGCTGCCGTTGTTCGCGGGGCTGAAGAAGGTCTTCAAGACGGACAGCCGCGTCTTCATGTTCCCCGGATCGGGAACCGGCGCCTGGGAAGCCGCGATCTCCAATACGCTCAATACCGGCGACAAGGTGCTGATCTCGCGCTTCGGTCAGTTCAGCCATCTCTGGGTCGACATGTGCGAGCGCCTCGGCCTCGACGTCGTCAGCCTCGACGTGGAATGGGGCAAAGGCGTCCCGCTGGAAGAATACGCGAAGATCCTCGAATCCGATACGGACCACCGCATCCGCGCCGTCTTCGCCACCCAGAACGAGACCGCGACGGGCGTAACGTCGGATATCGCGGGGGTCCGCAAGATTCTCGACGAGGCAGGCCACCCTGCCCTCCTGTTCGTGGATGGCGTCAGCTCCATCGCCTCCATCGATTTCCGCATGGATGAATGGGGCGTCGATCTGGCGGTCGCCGGATCGCAGAAGGGCTTCATGATGCCCGCCGGTCTTTCGATGCTGGGTGTCAGCGAAAAGGCGCTGGAGGCACATAAGTCCAGCAAGATGGCGCGCTGCTACTTCTCCTTCGAGGACATGCTGAAGCTGAACGACGACGGTTATTTCCCCTACACGCCGCCGACGCAGCTTTTCTACGGCCTGAAGAAGTCGCTGGAACTGATCGAGGAAGAAGGGCTGGAGAACGTCTTCGCCCGCCACAACCGCCTCGCCACGGGTGTGCGCCATGCCGTCGCCGCATGGAATGGCTGTCGCCTCTGCGCCACCGAACCGAAATGGTATTCCGATACGGTCTCCGCGATCGTCGTTCCCGAAGAGATCGACGCGAAGGACGTGCTGTCCATCGGCTACAACAAGTACCGGACCAGCTTCGGCGCGGGTCTGGCACGGCTGGCGGGCAAGGTCTTCCGCATCGGCCATCTGGGTGATCTGAACGAGGTCATGTGCCTCGCCGCCCTCGGGTCGGCAGAGATGGCACTGGTCGAGGCAGGCGCGAAGATCGAGCTTGGCTCGGGCGTCGGCGCGGCACAGGCCTATTACACCAGCGCGGATGCCGAGGCGATGCGGGTCGCCGCCGAATAACCGGCAGCAAAATATCTGCACGACAGGATCGCCGCTTCTTGCAAGCGGCGATCTTTTTCCGTCAGGTGAAGAAATTCAGAGGAGTTCCCATGACGAAGATCGTCTTTCTCGACCGCGATACCATCGGCCCCAGCGTGGAAATCGTGCGGCCCGGCTTCGACCACGAATGGGTCGAATACGGCAAGACCGCCCCCGATCAGGTATCGGAACGCATTGCCGACGCGGATATCGTCATCACCAACAAGGCTCCGATCCGCGCCGAACAGCTTGCCGCCGCACCGGAACTGAAGATGATCTCGGTCGCCGCGACCGGCTATGACGTGATCGACGTACCCGCCTGCACCGAACGCGGCATCGTCGTCTCGAACGTGCGGGGCTATGCGATCAATACGGTGCCCGAACACGCCTTTGCCCTCATCCTCGGCCTGCGCCGGTCGATCGCCGGATACCGGCAGGACGTGATCGACGGCGAATGGGAGAAATCGGGGCAGTTCTGCTTCTTCAACCATCCGATCAAGGATCTGGCCGGATCGCGCCTCGGCATCATCGGGGAAGGCGTCATCGGCGCGGCGGTGGCCCGCATCGGCACGGCCTTCGGCATGGAACCGGTCTTCGCCGCCCATAAGGGCGTCTCGGGCCTCGGGCCGCTCTATACGCCCTGGGACGAGGTGATCGAGACGTCCGACGTGATCTCGCTGCACGCGCCCCTGATGCCCGCCACCAAGCACATGATCTCGACGCCCGAATTCGAGGCGATGAAGAAGAAACCGATCATCGTCAACACCTCGCGCGGGGGCCTCGTGGACGAGGCCGCTCTCGTCGATGCCCTGGACCGGGGGCTGATCGCCGGAGCGGGCTTCGACGTGCTGACCAGGGAACCGCCTGCTCCCGACAATCCGCTGCTGTCGGTGCTGACGCGCCCGAATGTCATCGTCACGCCCCACACGGCCTGGGCCAGCGACGAGGCGATGAAGGAGGTCTGGCGACAGGTGATCGCCCATATCGAGGATTTCTCGGCGGGATCGCCCTCGAATACGCTCGGCTGATTCCCTGCGAGAAGTCGGCGCGTGACCGCTATGCTTCGAGGGCGCTCGCCGCAGCGGCGAGGCGTGTGATTGCGCTCCAGTCGCCCTGCGCCACCGCCTGTTTCGGCGCGATCCACGAGCCGCCCACGCAGATCACGTTGGGCAGGGCGAGATAGTCCGGTGCCGTGCCTGCGTCGATGCCGCCCGTGGGACAGAATTGCAGGCTCGCCAGAGGGCTGGCCCATGCCTCGAGGACGGGTGCGCCGCCATTGGCCTCCGCCGGAAAGAACTTCAGGATACGCAAGCCCCGCTCCATCGCCGCCATCGCTTCGGAGGGCGTGGCGACACCGGGCAAGATCGGCAATCCGGCCTCGTCGGCGGCGTCCAGTATGCGCGCGCTCAGGCCCGGCGAAACGCCGAACCGCGCGCCGGCCTCGACGGATGCCGTCACGTCCTGGGCATTCATCAACGTGCCGACACCGACCACTGCCTCCGGCACGGCCTCGGCAATCCTGCGGATCGCCTCCAGGGCGACCGGCGTGCGCAGCGTAATCTCCAGCGCCCGCAGCCCCCCCGCAACGAGGGCTTCGGCCAGCGGCACGGCCTTCTCCGGATCGTCGATCACCAGAACCGGCACGACGGGGGCGAGACGGCAGACGTCTTCGATGGTCATCGCGGTCATGCGGAGAACTCCCTGAGAGTCGAAATCAGCCCGGCGGTCGAGGAATCGAGATCGGCCTTCGCCTCACCCTTCAGAACGGGCAGCAGATCGGTGGCCAGCACCTTGCCGAGTTCGACGCCCCACTGGTCGAAGCTGTCTATATCCCAGATCACGCCCTGCACGAAGACCTTGTGCTCGTAGAGGGCGATCAGGCGGCCCAGCGCGAACGGGTCGAGACGACGGTGCAGGATGGTGGTCGAAGGCCGGTCGCCGGGAAAGGTGCGATGCGGGGCGAGGCGGTCGATCTCTGCCGGGTCGGACCCGGCCATCTGCCCACGCGCCTCGTCTTCGGTTCGCCCGAAGGCCAGCGCCTGCCCCTGGGCCAGGCAATTGGCCAGCAGCGCGGTGTGGTGATCGCCTGCCCCGTCGCGGGAGGTGGCGGCGGCGATGAAATCGACCGGCACCACATCCGTCCCCTGATGCAGCAACTGGAAGAACGAATGCTGGGCATTGGTCCCCGGCTCTCCCCAGATCACGGGGGCGGTCGGCGTATCGACCGGCGAGCCGCCCCGCGCCGTGCGCTTGCCGTTGCTCTCCATGTCGAGCTGCTGGACATAGGCGGGAAACCGCTCGAGCCGCTGGTCGTAGGGGATGAGCGCCACCGTCGGCCAGCCCATCGCATTGCGCCGCCAGATGCCGATGAGAGCGAGGAGGACGGGCAGGTTCTGCTCCAGCGGCGTTTCCCGGAAATGCCGGTCCATCGCCGCCGCGCCGTCGAGAAAGGCGCGGAAATCCTTCGCACCGATGCCGATGGCGACGGGCAATCCGATGGCCGACCAGATCGAATAGCGCCCGCCGACCCAGTCCCAGAACCCGAAGACGCGGGAGGCGTCGATGCCGAATTCGGCGGCTCCGGCGATATTGGTCGAGACGGCGGCCATATGTCGGCCCGCTTCCTCGCCCACCGCGCCGCGCAGCCATTCTCGCGCCGAACGGGCATTCATCATCGTCTCCTGCGTCGTGAAGGTCTTGGACGCCACGATGACGAGGGTGCGCGCCGGGTCGAGCGCCTTGACGGTATCGGTCAGATGCGCGGAATCGACGTTGGAGACGAAATGCAGGCGCGGGCCATCGCGATCCGGCTCCAGCGCACGGGCCACCATGACGGGGCCGAGATCCGATCCGCCGATGCCGATATTGACGATATCCGTGAACGGGCCGTCCTTGGCTGCATAGCGCCCGCTGCGCACGTCTTCGGCGAAAGCGAGAAAGCGGTCGAGCGTGCCGCTCACATCGTCGCCCTCGGGGGCCTCCGCCCCACCGCGCAGGGCCATGTGCAGGACCGCCCGGTCTTCGGTGAGGTTCCAGTGGGTGCCGGAGGTCATGGCATCCCGCGCCGCTTCGACCCCACTATCCCGCGCCAGACCGAACAGGGCGTCGAGCGCATCGCCGTCGATCTTCTCCTTCGAGAAATCGATCAGCAGGTCATCGAGCCGAGCGGAGAACGTGGCGAAACGGTCGGGATCATCCGCAAAAAGGGCGCGCAGGGTCGTCGCCTTGAGGCGCACGGCGTGGGGGATGATGGTATCGATCATGCGTTATCTCCGAAGAAGATACTCGCGCCCTGTGCCGCCGATCCGACCGCCGCGCGGAAGGGCTGGAACAACTCGCGCCCGATGCCGGTCTCGTTGTCGGAAAGATCGGCTTCGGCGGGATCGCGGCTGTCCAGATCGGCGGTGGTGGACAGGGTGCCAGCCTCCACGTCGAGCCGGACGATATCGCCGTCCCGCAGACGCGCGATGGCTCCGCCGGATTTGGCCTCGGGGGTCAGGTGGATCGCCGCCGGTATCTTGCCCGATGCGCCGGACATGCGTCCGTCCGTCACCAGCGCGACCTTGTGGCCACGCCCCTGAAGCAAGCCGAGGATCGGCGTCAGGGCGTGCAGTTCCGGCATCCCGTTCGCCTGCGGCCCCTGAAAGCGCAGGACGCAGATCACGTCGCCGTTCAGCGCGCCTGCCTTGAACGCCGCCTTCACGGCCTCCT
>ENA-ORXU01001679-ORXU01001679.1-marine-metagenome-genome-assembly--contig:-NODE-1679-length-17183-cov-3.433474_pt1 | contig 17183 bp, 15 predicted proteins | sample MGYA00237869_ERZ511484 | MGnify/ENA metagenome assembly ERZ511484
CATCCGATATTGCAACCATTTGTTCATTTATTCTATTGAACAAACCTAACAGCATTAAACGGCATTTTGTTCAAGCGGTGTACATCACTTTATGTGCATCGCTTCCAAATACATCAAAAATTTTTTGTAAGGACTTAAAAGGAGGAGGATTTCAATTAATGGGTAATGTGAAAGATAGGGATGAAAAAGCAAAAAGCTTTTTTATCGCTATCGTTCTTTTTTCGAGGGGGTGGTCAAAAAACGTTAGTTTTTTGACCACTTCCGCAGAAAGGATGTTGTTAGGGGAAAGAAAAGTAATTGGCTTTATACCGGAAAGTCTGCGGATACTCGATTGAGTTTCTCTTTCCCCTAACAATAAAGGTCAGGTTTTAAAAAGCCAAGAATAGCAATATTGTATTATATATTGCTATAGTTATATGTTCATATGCTTATATGGTCAAATGGGGATATCATCATACATAGCGTTGAAGCTATATTGCGATATAGTATTGGAAAAAAAGCTGGAAGAATATTTTGCTTACTGAATTCCATAGAAATTCAAATTGTAACGGCATGTATTTCTTCTTGAAACGAGTCGATATTGTCCCAGAAAAGGTCAATTTACGAGAATAATAAAAAGACCACAAATGGGACTGAATGACAATAGATTTTTTGAAATGCGAAATTGGGAGTAAAAAACGGCCATTTTACGAGATACTCTAACTATTTGTTATGGAACAATCACTGTAGGCATAATTTATTAGATATGCTTATGCTTCGCAATTGAAAACCTTGTCAACTTTTCATTTTTAGGAGTAGATGTACTTATCCACTGATATGTTTTCTGTAAACTCAATAAATAAATTTCACCGTTATATCATAAACTTCTTGTAATTATAGCTAGAAAGCGTAACCTTAAATCTACAGTGAAAATCCTCAAAAGTAAAACGCAAGAAAGTGAGTATTCTAGCGTACAAATGAATTTCATGTCATATTTGGAAAATAAATGTAATGAAAGTTCCTTACCCTTGTAAGGGCAACCAAAGGTCTTTAATATTTAATTTTCAAGCAAATCATCATCTTGCTCTCACATTTTAGTAACTTCCAACAAATTATTCTTAAATAGAATGGATAAAGGAAACCCCAACTTTACGAGATACCAAAAGGCCTTACAAAGTTCTCCTTTTTTTGAGCATTCTAGTATTGTTTCGATTGATAAGTTGCTCGATGCAATGACCGCAGAAAAATGGAATGTAAAAACTTTTAAAAGCAGTGTTGAGGTTTCTTCTACTTTTCATTTTATTGTTTCCGGTCGACTTAAAGTATTCAAGTCGAATCCTGATTCCGGAAGGGAGCACACGGTTTTTCTGCTATCCCAAGGCGATGTTTTTGACGTACTCTCCCTTCTGGATACCAAACCCCATGATGTCTATTGGGAAGCTTTCGATACTTCAGAGGTTTTAAAAATCTCTATGGATCAGATGCGCAACTGGATCAATAAATACCCCATAGCGCACAAAGCAATTTTGTATTATTTGGGAAATCGTATGCGGCAACTCATGGATGTAGCAACTGACGTAACCCTGCACAGTACTCTTGTAAGATTATCGTATTTGCTTCTTAAAAATATTAATGGCGAGACAAGAAAACTTGAATTGATTAATAACTTGCCGAATGAAGAGATTGCAGGGCTCATTGGCACCACTAGAGCCGTAGTTAGTAGGCACATTCAAGAACTGAAGCGTTGCGGGGCAATTTCTGTCGGTCGTAAACAAATTAATGTAAAAAATTTAAAACTATTACTCTCTATCGCCGAGGAACGATATATTCCGTAAATCACTTCCCATCAAATTGTTTTACCGGTTATGAGTTTTTACACTTTTTAAAATTTTGAATGAATAAAAGTGCTACCTGGGTAGCTGTCAGGGGAAGAATTATGTGATAATTTTAGTGGTTCTGGCACATAACAGTACAAGAAACAGTGTGAATCTATCTCTTAGCTACTTCTGTGGAACGAGCATTGAAAAATTACTTTACAAAACGCAATGTTTGTGGCCAAGCCCCGAGATTAATATGAGAGTATAACAGTTCAAATACAATTTTTTACAATCAACTAATTTTAATATAATAACAAAAATCTAAACATATGAAATTTGCAGTATTATCGGCAAACCCAAATCTATATTCAACCAAGAGAATTGTTGAGGCAGGCAAAAAGAAAGGCCATGAGATGGTCGTTATCGATCACACAAAATGTGATCTTGTTATAGAAAAAAGGAAGCCATCAATTATTTATAAAGGATCCGAGGTTTTGGGTGTGGATGGGGTAATACCGCGAATTGGTGCTTCGGTAACCTTTTACGGAACTGCGGTTGTCCGTCAGTTTGAAATGATGAAAATTTTCACGGCTACTGAGTCGCAGGCTTTGGTTCGATCCAGGGATAAACTAAGAAGTTTGCAAATTTTATCTAGAGCGGGGTTGGGTCTTCCTAAAACCGTATTCAGTAATTATTCTAGAAATGTAGGTAATATTGTTGAAAAAGCCGGAGGCGCACCATTGGTCATAAAACTATTAGAGGGCACTCAAGGTCTTGGAGTAGTATTGGCCGACAATAAAAATTCTGCCGAATCGATTTTAGAAGCATTCAATGGACTACAGGCGCGTGTAATTGTTCAAGAATTCATTAAAGAGGCCGGAGGTGCCGATTTGCGTGTTTTTGTTGTTGATGGCGTTGTTGTTGGATCAATGAAGCGACAGGGCAAAGAAGGTGAGTTTCGATCAAACTTGCATAGAGGAGGATCAGCAGACATTATAGAATTATCGGATGACGAAGAAAATGCAGCCTTAAAAGCGGCCAGGTCAATGGGCTTAGGTATTGCCGGTGTAGATATGTTACAATCAGAAAGAGGTCCCTTAATTTTAGAAGTTAATTCTTCGCCGGGATTGGAAGGTATCGAAACCGCCACAGGCAAAGATATTGCAATACAGATTATAAAGTACGTAGAAAGGAATGCCGAACACTGATATTGAAATTTTAGGAAAGGCTGTCTCAAAGGGTAAAGGAATACAGATAAGCCTAGACATTGCAAAGCTTCATACGCACACAAAAATTGAGGTCCCAATTATTATTGAAAGGGCAAAAGAACCTGGTCCGACAATTCTGATTACCGGAGGTATTCATGGCGATGAAATCAATGGTGTTGAGATTGTAAGGCAAATAGTGGCCAAAAAATATAACAAGCCTCAGAAGGGTATGGTTATTTGTATCCCCGTAGTCAATATTTTTGGCTTTCTAAGTCAAACGCGTCAGTTTCCCGATGGCAGGGATTTAAATCGTGTCTTCCCCGGATCTAAAAAGGGTTCTTTGGCAAGTATATTTGCCTATCATCTCATGAATGATATTGTACCTTTAGCAGACTACTGTTTGGATTTTCATACAGGAGGCGCAAACAGGTTCAATGCTGCTCAAATTCGAATTAATGAAGGTGATGCGGAAAGTCTGGAGCTGGCCAAGGTCTTCGGTGCTCCGTTTATAATGAAATCCAAACGCAGGGAGAAATCCTATCGAGATTCTGCCATCCGATTAGGAAAAAAAGTACTATTGTACGAAGGTGGAAAATCGTTGAATATCGATAAGAAAATCACGCAAACTGGAGTTGACGGTGCGCTGAACATAATGCATTATTTGGGAATTAGGAATTTCACGGAAGAACTGGAAGCCGATTCTGGAGCAACAGGGACTATCCCTATTATCGTTGAACAATCAAAGTGGATTAGGGCGACTTATTCCGGTATGTTCCGCAGCAATGTTATGTTAGGTAAATTGTACAATAGAGGAGATAAAATTGGAAGTATTTCCGACCCCTTCGGCTACTTTGAGAGAACGGTAAAAGCTCCTGTAAAGGGCTATATCTTTTGTATAAATCATGCCCCCATAGTAAATAAAGGTGATGCCATTATTCATATGTCGATTGAGGCACAATAATAAAATTCAAGAAACACTAATATAATTACTAAAAGATTTGGAAAAGAAGGACCTTAAACTGATTGGAAAAGAAGAATGGTGTTCGTTCGAAGAATTAAAGATACCTGCTATTCTTGCCAGAGTTGATTCGGGGGCAAAGACCTCTTCCATTCAAGCAAGGGAAATCAAATTGATTAAAAAAAACAATGAAGATTGGGTCAACTTTACCGTAAACCCATTACAAAGAAACAGTAATGTTCGGGTGCAATGCTGTGCGAAAGTTATGGGTAAAAGATCAATTAAAGGTTCTTTCGGAATATCTGAGGATAGGCTGATTATAAAAACACCAATTACTATTGGTGAAGATACTTTTGATGTTGAGCTCTCTTTGGCAAATCGTAATTCAATGGAATTTAGAATGCTCCTTGGGCGAGAAGCTATGGCCAATAGGTTTATTATTAACCCAGGAATCCGGCATGTACAGAAAAAATATCTTGAGAAGGAGGTAATTGCTTTTTATGAAGCGCAAGCGATAAAAAAACGAATTTGGGATAAACAAAAAAAGATTTGATGGTCAGCATAATATACCTGGGTTGAAAGACCCTTGAAGAATCAAAATTTAAAATTCAATGGAATTACTAAAAGACATTTTAAACTATACCATACATCTTGGTAAAGATCTTCAAATAACGGTAAAAGCAATTCTTATATTGATTTTTATTCTAGTAGTCACAGCCCTAGTACTTTCTTTAATAAAACGAATTGTCAATAAAAGAGTTTCGAGTGAAGACCAGGGAAAATTCGATACTGTTTTTTCGTTCTTCAAATATTTCATTTTTCTTCTTGTTTTCTTTTTTTCGTTGGACAATATTGGAGTCAATGTGACAGCAATATTTGCCGCTTCGGCTGCGCTGCTTATTGGAATAGGGTTAGCCTTACAGACCCTTTTTCAGGATATCATTTGTGGTATTTTTGTTCTGGTTGATAAGTCCATTAATGTAGATGATGTTATAGAAGTAGATGATAAGGTTATCAAAGTGACTAATATAAGTTTAAGGACAACAAGAGGGGTCAATCGGGCAAATAAAGTTCTGATTATACCAAACCACACCTACCTCACTAATACGCTTTACAATTGGACCCAAAATGGAAATATGACCCGAGAAATTGTTGAGGTCGGTGTGGCCTATGGTTCAGATGTAAATTTGGTAAAGGAACTATTATTAAAAGCGGCAAGAAATACAATGAAAGTTTTGGATTCGCCAGAACCCACGGTCCACTTTCTTGCATTTGGTGATAGTTCCCTAAATTTTAGAGTTGTCTTTACAATGACCAATAGTTTTTATGCAGTCGATACCAAAAGTGATATTCATTTTGAAATAGACCGCCTTTTCAGGGAGAATGATGTAAAAATCCCCTTTCCTCAAAGAGATGTTCACCTTTACAAACACGAATAATAAGAGATCGAGATTTTTTAGTTGTAATTATGAGGTCGTTAAAAACCGATATAACAAATAAATACTTGGAAAGCTCAAATTACCGTTAGCTACTCCTTCTTGTAATTCAATCATCTGATTAGAATATTACTTAGAGAATTTGATAATTCCAAAAAAAGAAAAAATGAACTTAGACCCAAAAGATATTTTAACGGCTTCCCTTAAGTTTACCGGATTCGTAAAAAAAAAGAAAGAGGATATCGGACTATCTCCAGATGATATTGTCTTCCGCGGAGAACGTAAAATGGATAAAGTCGTCCTTCGCATGATTGACTATGATATAGCTGAACTAAAAGAAGAAGTTGTAGAAAAAGTCGTAACTGTATTGGAGCATAAAAATGAGCCTTCCGTTACCTGGTTCAATATAGATGGCCTGCATGAAACTAAGATAATAGAGGACATAGCCGAAGGATTTGATTTCGATAAACTTGTTCTTGCCACTGTTATGGATACCCATGCCCGACCAAAAGTGCTTGAATTCAGCGATTGTATTTTACTTTCCATTAAAATGCTGAAACAAGATGAAGATTCTAATCAGATTTCTGTCGAGAATCTAAGCCTGATAATCACGGATTCCACCCTGCTATCGTTTCAGGAGAGAAGAGGTGATGTTTTTGAACCTGTCAGAGAACGAATCCGAAGTCAAAAAAAACGTATTCGCTCAGGTGGAACCGATTACTTGGCCTTTGCCCTTTTAGACATCGTTATCGACAATTACATCTACATTATTGGTTTATTGGGCGAGAAAATAGAGACTTTGGAGGAAACCCTGCTGGTAGAACCTAGAAAGAGCGTCATAGACGAAATCTACACCTATAAAAGAAAACTGAATTTCCTTCGAAAAAATATTACGCCCGCCAAGGAAATGATTTTAAGCCTTTCCAAGATAGAATCAGAGCTAATCGAAGAATCTTCCCAAGTTCATTTCAAGGAACTTCTAGATAATATAAACCAAGCTGTTGATTCATCCGAGACGTATCGGGACATACTATCCGACCAACTTAATATTTATCATACAACGATAAGCACCAAGTTGAACGACATTATGAAGTTCCTGACTATTTTTTCGGTAATCTTTATTCCTCTGACCTTTATAGCCGGTATTTATGGTACCAACTTTGATGTAGTGCCCGAGCTTAAATACGAGTATAGCTATTTTATTATGTGGGGGGTAATGATTGCTGTTGCAATCGGGATGTTATTGTATTTTAAAAGAAGAAATTGGTTATAATTTCAAGTTTTGATTTCGTCTAACATACTTCTCATTTACACATATTTTATCAAACTTTCAAGTTGGAAATAAACGCGATTCTTATAGAACTTCATGTAGTTTAAACCGCCTCGGTTCAAATCAACTGAAAACTAGGTTATTCCTAACACTGTTGAAAGTGCGGTTGCCAATCCTAGAAAGCTGAGGAAACCACAAATATCGGTTACAGTAGTCAAAATTATGGAAGAAGAGGTTGCGGGATCTTGTCCGATGGCATTAAGGGCCATGGGTATTACCGCTCCGGCGAAACCAGCTATGATCATGGAAATTATCATCGATATTCCAATAACGATTGCGATTCCTAAAGAAGAAGCCCAGAAATAAACGATTATACCTGTTGTCAAAGCCACCGCAACCCCGTTCAAAAAGCCTACCATAATTTCCTTCCTGGCCACTTTGAACCATTGGGAAATCCTAATTTCTTTCAGTGCCAAACCGCGCATGGTTACCGCCAATGCTTGGGAACCTGTATTCCCCGATTGCCCTGCTACCACGGGTAAAAAAATTGCCAAGATTGTGATTTTCGCAATGGTATCCTCGAAAAAGCCTACCACCATAGAGGCCAAAAATGCAGTAGCGAGGTTTACTTGTAACCAAGGAAGCCTTTTTCTAACGGCCAAAGAGACCTTTGAGAGTGCCTGTTCTTCTCTGCCGGCACCGAACATCGCCTGTAAATTCTCTGTCATTTCCTTTTTCGTGGCGACCATAAGGGCATCATTTCGTATGACCCCGAGAAGTTTGTTGTTAATATCGGTGACGGGAATCTGTAGTATGTCCTCATTTTCTATGACCTGTAATACTTCTTCCCGTGAGGCCATAGCGTTTATGTGAGGGGCCGGCTCGATAAGTTGATGCAATACTTCTGAAGGTTGTGAAATGGCGATATACTGTACTGGGATTTTTCCAAGTAATTTTCCCGCGTCATCGATGACATAGACCACAGGAATTCTACGGTCATTTAGTTTACGGATCTTGCTTAAAACGTCCTCGACCAAATCATCACTGTAAAAAGTAGCGACATTTGTTTCCATGAGGTATCCTGCGGTTCCTGCCCGATAGTCTAAAAAGTCCCTGATTTCCCTAGAAACTAGATTGGGTAAAAGTGAAAGTCTATCATCGACATCTTCTGCACTGAGCCGGGAAAGAAGCCTAGCGGCCAAATGCGTATCTACTTGGCTGAACAACCCAATGAACAAAGACGTATCCATTTTGGTTACGAGCCCCGCTACAGTGTCAGGATTCAGTCGAAAAAAAATCGCTCTGGCATTCCTTGGATCTACATCCTTTAAATAATCCAATATTGCCTCGTGCGGAATAGACTCTAGCGCATAAGCCGCATCCTTTGGGTATTTCGTGAAAAATTCATTACGTAATGCTCTTGCCGTCTTTTCAGCTTCTGATGTTATCTCCATAAAAAATCTTTATTATCATTTTCTAAAACTTTGTAGTAAACCCGTAAGGCCAAGCAGGTATAGTTCTCCCAGGGCACTCCCTGTTTCCAAAATTTCTTCGGTTGATTGTCGATTCTCTTTCTGCGGAGTATCCTTGACCATTCTATAGGGAAGAGTTCCCAAAAGTCTGTTCGACCGATTTATGACCGGAATGTAACGGTACTCGTACCATGCAGGATGATTCAAAACATTCTTTAATGGTGTTTCGGGGAGGAATCTCGGAATCTCGGTAATCATTAGCTCTTCGAGAATCATATTTCTATCCGCCAGTAAAAGTTCTTTCAATTTTACGCCTCCTTCAAAAGCGCCGTTTAAATCGGCAATGTATAGATAGGACTCTAAATTCTCTTTATTCCTCTTAACGATTTCTACGGCTTCATGAACGACCATTTCTTTGTTCACGACTATAGCGGGAACCATGGATACACCAACCGTATTGGGCTTTTGCTCAAGTATTTGTCGAATAGCTGTAGCTTTCTTATGAGATATGCGCGCCAACAAATTTTCCAGAGATTGCGGGTTCAAGTGTCTACATATAGATTCGGCAAAGGAAACATCGCCATTTTCTAAAAGTGTTTCGGTGAGTTGTGCTGACAGAAAGGCGAAGCAATTGGCGGCCTTTTCATTGTTCATCAGCTCGAGCAATTTCAGACTTTTTTCAATGGGTAGTTCCTCCATAAAGGCGGCAACGTCTTTTTCCTCTAGCCGTTCCAAAGCATGGGCGGCCGAGAAAGGGTGCTTGTCGATAAAATTATCCAGTATCACTTGATCCGGGTTCATCTTTCAATTTTTTTTGATTAAAAATGACTTGGTTTCATTGAACTCTTTCGCAGGAATGCTCACCTGTACGTTTTCGGCATCCAAAATAACGGTCGTTGTATCAATCTTTATAATCTTGCCCTTGACATCGCCAATTTGTATCTCGTCCCCTTCCTTGTAGCTCTTACGGACATAGAAGGAACCTAAAATATTACTTGTAGAAGTTCGCGCACCTAAACCAAATGCCAAGGCGGCACCGAAAAGTAAGAAGGCCAAGATGATTTCTATAATATCTATAAGGAAGGTTATTTTAATACCAACCTGGTCCATGGCGATAATGATAGCCACGAAAAGAAGTAAAAAACGTGCTATTCTGCCCAACGTTTTGCTATACTCCAATCCCAAACGCGCACTGACCGAAATAATAAGATCTGAGATGAGATTCCCAATAATTATGGCTGCGAAAATGATAAATAATGCAGCAAGTAAATTGGGGACGTATTGAATAATCGTTTCGAACCAATTGGTCAGAACGGTCAACCCCAAAATATCAGTGATGAGCAAAACGGTTGAAAACAATATCAACCAGAAGAATGCCGCACCTATAAATGAACCGGCTTGGCTTAAATTAACGGTCTTAAACTTATGGCTTACAACTCGGCCAATGTAATTGATTAGTCGTATTACCAAAAACCTAATAAGTCTAGCAACCAAATAACCGATAACCAGTATAAGTAGGGAAATAAGAATATTCGGAATGAGTTCTAAAAATTGATCCTTAAGATTTCCGAGAATTGTATTGAGTTCCTTTATCATAATGGTATAAAGTTTTAGGAAAGGTCATGCCAGACTGAAAGGTTTGTGCTTTAAGTTACAAAAACGAGATGGTTCAATTTCTGAATGGCTTAATCAAGAAAGATGTTCAACCTTTCTTATAGCGTTTTAGCTTCAACGAACCATCTATTTTATGAGTTTTTGAAAATCAAGGATGCTCTTTAGTCAACTGACCGGACAACAGATAGGCAACCTCCCTTTATCGATTAAAACAAACTTATGGGTTTCACATTGCTAAAACAGCTACTTAGGTAGCTGTTTGCTCTCTAGTAGCTGTATATTTTTACGAGGAAATACGATAATCGAGAGTATTGATTACGGAAGGTGGAGAATTCAAGCAAGGTAATGGAACACCAAAATTTAATCTGATTCTATGAAAGCGCTTTTTAAAATAGAACACCTCAATTTTAAGACCATTCATGAATTACCAAATTCGTGGACAGGGCAAGATTATGAAAGCTTGCTTGAAATCATGGATTATGGAGATACTACTGAATTACTTCCCAAAGAGCTAAAGGAAATGTGTTTGATGTCTTTAACTGACAATGAACCTGAAGATGCCGCTAAAATAGTACTCGAATATGTTTTTAAGAATCGATTGACCAAGGGACAGGTAGAAAATATCGCTAACGAAATGATAGAGGAGAAACTTTGGGAGGAGTATGCCGATCTATCGCTACATGAGGAGTTTTTTAACGTAAACCAACTACTTTACCAAGCTTATAACGGAAAATTCCCATATCCGGAGGCCGTAAAATTTCAAGTTAAGATTGCTGCAAAAAACAATAGCGCTTTTACAATTTTCAGAAGTTTTCCAGAGGCGTCCTTGATTCGGTTACTGGTTTCTGGTATGCCGAAAAACACGTTAATCTATAGGTTGTTTGAAGAGCAGGTAGAGGGTGAGGAATTCAAAGATGCCGAAGACATCATATGGCAGTTCAAAATGGACCATATCAATGATAATGAGCTTCTTGTTGATATTATTTCATCTGAGTATTGGTTTCATGATTTCAAATATGTTGCGGCCTTTGAAGGAGAAACCCATTCTGATGATACTTAACTTTAAGGAACAACTATTTGAATCTAAAAAGTAATGATTAAAATACTTGCTAATAGTTGAAATTTTTGAATGGGAGATACATTAATTTGGGTGGGAATTCTTTTTTGCGTAACTCAATCGGCCATATTTTCAGGCTTGAATCTAGCCTTTTTTAGTCTGACCAGGCTTCGCCTCGAAATTGCTGCCGAAGATGCTAGGTCGACTCGGGCAATAAAAGTCCTCAATATGCGCAAGGATTCCAATTTTCTTCTGACCACCATCTTATGGGGAAATGTTGGCATAAATGTACTCCTTACCTTACTTACCGATTCCGTATTGGCGGGGATAGCATCCTTTGCATTCTCTACAGGGGTGATTACATTTTTTGGCGAAATTATTCCCCAGGCCTATTTTTCGAGAAATGCCTTGCGAATGGCCTCTGGTCTAGCTCCCGTACTCAAGTTTTACCAAATTATATTATATCCCATCGCCAAACCCTGTGCGTTGCTTTTAGATGCTTGGTTGGGCAAGGAGTCTATCAGTTACTTTACCGAAGAAAACATTAAACTATTTATTCGAAAGCATATTGAGGATACTAGAAGTGAAATCGATGAAATAGAAGGTACGGGTGCAATCAATTTTCTATCATTGGACGACAATCGAATTATCGAAGAGGGAGAGACGATAAATCCTTTCAGTATTGTCAATTTGAACGAACACAACGGGGAACTGATTTTACCGGATGAGCGTGGTGCTCAAGACTATGAATTTATTAATAGGGTTAATCAATCCGGAGAAAAATGGATAATTTTTACTAATGATTTGGAAGAGCCAAAATTGGTATTGGATGCCGATGGTTTTCTTAGGTCTACTGTTATTACAAAGGGTAAGGAATCTATAAAGGACTTTTGCCATGTGCCGCTAGTTGTCACGGACGAAAATATTAATCTTGGCAGAATAATCAAGATGTTAAAATCCAATCTAGAACGAAGTTCGGATACACCTATAGACCTGGATGTCGTACTCTTTTGGACAAAACAAAAAAGACTTATAATTACAGGGGCCGACCTGTTCGGCCGTCTATTAAAAGGAATCTAGACCAAGAAGCTCATAATAGCTAAGGTTTAACAAAATAACCCTTACTCTAAAATTTAAATCGACTAGTGTAATTTTAGGTTCATGAGGTAATACTGACGTAAAAGATGGAAGCATATTATACAAAAATCATAGAATCAATTGTGGTCATAACTTTCTATGTACTTCTTCGACTTGTAGTAAACAAGCTAATCCATAAAACAATTAATGACAAACTAGTCCAAAAATCAAGAATCAATATTATAAGGAAAACTACCAATTTTATAATCCTTGCTGTCTGCCTTATCATATTATTAGTAATTTGGGGAGTAAAACATTCGGAATTGGCAGTTTTCGTTGGTTCTATACTTACCGTTATTGGTGTGGCCATGTTTGCGCAATGGTCCATTTTATCGAATATCACATCTAGCATTATCATATTTTTTAATCATTCGGTGAAAATAGGTGACGATATAGCCATTATGGAAACTAAGGATTATGAAATTCAAGGCCAAGTGATGGATATTGGGTTATTTTTTGCAAAGCTTAAAATGAGTGAAACTGGTGAAGAAATTACCCTGCCAAATAATATTTTTATTCAAAAAACTATAAAAAAGAAAACTTATAAAACATTAGTCGAAGAAAACGGTATTGAGGTTGATTAAAACTGAATATCATAGTAAAAGGAGCTTGTTGGATAAAATAATCGATATAAGATAAGTCAATCAACTAATTTCAAGCCAAGCTCGCATAAGTTTTAACTGGGCTTTCAAAACTTTAATAGAAGAAATCACAAACGTTTAAAAATAATTTAAAACCCGAATATTTTTTTTTCGGAACTCATCTGGGATTTTACTTTCTTATCTGTTTTGGTCAAAGCAGTTGCACAGTAAAAAATAATTCTGCTAATCGGAGTATCGTTATACGAACGTTTTACAGGGCTACTTTAAAAATATAAGCAATTAAACCGTTCCAACACATCTAGGCTAACCCCCAAGCTTCCTTCAATTTTTGAGCAGCCTCGTAATTGGATATTTTCAAGTAACGCCGAAAGGCCTTTTCGGATTTATGCCCTGATATTTTCATAATCAGTTGTACGTCGATACCGTTTAAATAGGCATTGGTGCAAAATGAGCGTCGACAGGTATGTGAACTTATAAGCTTGTACTTTTCTAAAAGCTGTGCCTCTTTGATGGTTCCCCGTTTGTGTTCGATTTCAACTTTTTGGTGGAGTCCCGTCCAGACCGCTAATAGGAGCCCCAATAAATTGAAATTCAGTTTATTGGGGTTTTCTTTGTTGAAAGATACACAGTTATCCTACGCTAAGCACTCTGAAAAGAATGTGAAGCCTTGAATAACGGGGAAGCCTTCAATTACCATAAACCTCATTATGAGCATTCCAGTATTTAGAGACTGTTTGAAAATAATCGAGGTATTTTCCAAACAGTCTCTTCGTTTATTCTCCGGGCATCGGAAAGCGCTCCGAAGGTGTACGGGCCTCTGTTAAAAGTTGGGTAAGTTCTCTAACAATCTCAGGATGCGCCGCTGCGATATTATTCGATTCTTGAAAATCGGTCTCGAGATTATAAAGTTCGATGGTACTGTGTGGGTCTGTGTTCATATTTCTTCGAACTGCTTTCCATTTTCCTTTTCGTAGACCTACACTATATCCTTTTTCAGGAAACTCCCAATACAAGTATTCGTGCTTCGGTTGTTCTTTTTGCAATAGTGCGGGCAGGTACGAGATGCCATCGATATTTTTGGGTGTGTCGATTCCCGCCAAGTCACAGGCGGTGGGTAGAAAATCCCAGAACGCGCTAATATGTTGACTGGTAGAATTTGCAGTAATATTTCCGGGCCATCTGGCCAAAAACGGAACTCGGATTCCACCTTCATAAAGGTCGCGTTTCCCACCCTTCAAAGGACCGTTACTATCGAACAGTTCGGTAAAATGTTCGCCGGGCATAGGGCCATTGTCACTCGTAAAAAAGATTACCGTATTCTGGTCGATGCCTTTTTCTTTAAGCTTGTCGATAAGTAGTCCGATACCCCGGTCCATTCGTGTGATCATAGCGGCATATGCTTTGGTATCGCGTGGCCACTCTTCTTCACTGTAAATTCCCATATCGGGTACTTCCATTCTAAACCCTTCCGGAGCTTCACCATTGTCATGCGGAATAGTGAACGGAAGATATAGAAAGAACGGATTCTCACGTTCTTTTTCAATAAAACCAAGGGCCTCTTCGATAAACAGATCGTGTGAATACTCCTCCTGTTTTTTCGAATGGCTGCCCAGACCTCCATGCCACTCCGTGCTGGCACGATACACCACTTCATTGGCTAGCATTTCTTTTTTACCGTTTCGTAAAAGGTATTCGGGATAGTAATTATGGGCCAGAACCTGATCCAAATACCCATAATAAGAATCGAAACCCTGCTTCAAAGGGCTACCTGTGGTTGCCTCGTTTCCCAATCCCCATTTTCCGATCAAAGCGGTCTCATAACCGACATTTTTTAAAAGCTTGGCCACAGTGATGGCTTCAGGAGTGAGGGGCGGTTGCCCTCCGGTCTTTTCGAGCCCATTGCCCCGTACTTGGGCATTCCCCATATGCATGCCTGTCATCAGGGCACAACGTGAAGGCGCACAGACCGTGTTGCCCGCGTAGTGTTGGGTGAAACGCATACCTTCCTTGGCCATTTGTTCCAAGACCGGAGTTTTAATGGCCTTTTGGCCGTAGGGTGAAATGTCGGCATAGCCCAAATCATCGGCCATAATGAATATGATGTTGGGTATTTGTTCTTTAGTTTCTTTGGCTGCAGAGGTATTTTTTGTGCTGTCTTTACATCCTACCGAGGCAAAAAGTAGTAGAGACCCTAAGATGATTTTTAAAAAGTTCATGATATTCATTTTCTATTATTCCGTTAGCGAAAGATAATTTTATTTAAATGTAGTCCTAATAGGTCATTGTATCAAAACGAAATGAAAAGATAGGTAAATGTTGTCGGTAGCACATATTAACAGAGAAGATACAGAACGGTTTTTGTAAATTGACATGATGAAACCGTAAGAATACACTATGAAAAATCTCAGTTATCTTCTTTTCTTTTCAATTTTCTTTTTTGGAACGCTGTCGTGGTCTCAGACCGATACCTCTTATGCTATTTGGACAAAGGTCGAACTCTCCTTTGCAAGCGATAAAACATATGAGAACGCGCTCTATGATGTAAAGGAATTCGGAGCGGTTTTTACTTCGCCTACAGGAAGAACGAAAAAGCTGAACGGTTTTTGGAACGGCACGACCGATTGGAAAATCCGCTTTTTGCCCGATGAGATAGGGGAGTGGCGTTACGAGACTTTCTGCTCCGATGAAGCTAATAAAGGCTTGATCGGCCAAAAAGGACAATTTAATGTAGCCGGGAATAAAAGTGCCGAAATACTTTATCGGCGCGGAACGACAAAGGTCAGTAAAGGGGACTATCACCTTACCTATGCCGACGGCACTCCATTTTTCCTGACGGCTTGTACGGCTTGGAACGGAGCCTTGAAATCGACCGACGAAGAATGGGATACTTACTTGAAACAACGCAAAAGGAACTCTTATAACACCATTCAATATGTAACGACCCAATGGCGGGGTTGTGAAACGAACGCCGAGGGGCTTCAGGCTTATTCCGGCCAAGGAAAAATTGAGATAAACACTAGTTTTTTTGAACGTATCGATAAAAAAACCGATGAGATTAATGCGCATGGCCTTTTGGCCGCTCCGGTAGTTCTTTGGGCACTTCCGGTTGGTGATGGTAGACATCTGAGTCCTGGATATTCCTTGCCGACAGACGATGCGACACTGTTGGCCAAATATATTGTGGCACGATTACAGGGAAACCATGTGCTATGGATATTGGGCGGAGACGGCGATTATTTAGATGAAAACGAAGACCGTTGGAAGTTTATCGGGCGTGAGGTGTTTGGAGACATCGATAATGCACCGACAACCTTGCACCCTAAGGGAAGCTCTTGGATCGGCAAAGCGTATGAAGACGAAGATTGGCTCGATTTTGTCGCCTACCAATCGAGCCACAGTAACCGACAAGGGGTAGTCGATTGGATCAATAAAGGGCCGATGGCCAAAACGTGGCACAGCCTTCCGGCAAAACCGTTGATCAATATGGAACCTAATTATGAGGAAATAAAGTTCGAAATTACTGCGGAAGATGTGCGCAACGCATCCTACTGGAGTATTTTTGCTACCCCCATATCCGGAATCACTTATGGCGCTAACGGTATCTGGCCTTGGATACAAAAAGAGGGCGAATTGATTGAAAATCATGGTAATCCCGGGGGTCGAGGACCATCTACTTGGCGAAAAAGCATTGATTTTCCCGGTAGTAAGCAAATTGGGCTACTCTCAAATTTTGTACAAGGCTATCCGTGGTGGACCCTGAAACCCGCTCGCGAACGTCTTATAGGCGACCCGACAGAAAAAGGTTTTAATCGGTTCATCTCCGTGGTTGCCGATAATGCCAAAGACCTGATTATCGGGTACGTGCCGAAACCAATGTCTTTTTCATTGCGTTTGGCAGCCTCTTCCGAATATAAGATAAAATGGTTCGATCCCATTACCGGAAAGACAAGAGAAGGTGTATACAGCAATACGACAGGTATGGCGAAATTAGAATCTCCAAGCGATCAAGATTGGGTTTTTGTGCTTGAACGGAAAAGATAAAAGAGCGATAAAAATATCACATCAAATTCGGCAATGCTATAATTATGGTCGCCTCTGTTCTTTCATAACTGTTTTTTTATAGTGTTTTCATAGCTGTAGATTCCCATTAGTTGTATCAAAAATACAAAGGAAAGTAAGCCTCAAATAGCCGTTACATACAATTTTGGGGTGCTCGGCGTATACTAATCCATACCGCCTCTCTGTAGATGTTAGAAGTCAAATAGTATTACCAGTCTACTACTTAGAGGTACAAAAAGACTGAACTTACGTTTTTAGTGGCTTGTTTTACTCAATTAGATTTAATGAGGAGTGTTGAGAAGGCTGAACCTTTAAGTAAATTGGGGCAAGGCATAACCCCTGTAGCATATACAATTTGAAATCAAAAAGATTTTGATGTAGTTCTAATCAATTTTTGATTTCTTGAAAGTCGTCAAACAACGATTTTTTCTGCATCTCATACAGTTTGAGATAGATATGGGGGTAAAATGCATAAGTTCGCGCTAATGGGATTTTAAGCTTTCCCGATGAATATTTATGGCAAATAAAAATGGTTTAGAAGTAAAAAATGGAGTGCCACACTTCTTCATTTTTA
>ENA-ORXU01001681-ORXU01001681.1-marine-metagenome-genome-assembly--contig:-NODE-1681-length-17179-cov-2.743539_pt1 | contig 17179 bp, 10 predicted proteins | sample MGYA00237869_ERZ511484 | MGnify/ENA metagenome assembly ERZ511484
AACGCTTTAGTGTTGAAACCAAATGCTTCTGCTACTGCATCAGCGCCAGCTTGGTTGAAAGGACGACGCTTTTTCATTGAAGGCTTTTTGGGCTTACCGTTGCCATTGTTGTGGTTGTTACCATTGTTGTTATGGTCGTTGTGGCTACCACCAATTACTGCTGCGTTAGCTGATTCTATATACTGAATATCAGAAATTTTCATATTTTTTTCTCTTAATTTTCTGTTTTTTGATTGGTTACGACAGGAACGCTATAAATACGCATCGTTCCTGCCGCAATTATGTCTTAGTGGAAAGACTCGGAGTAGGAGCTGGAAGAAGCGCCACTAAATTCGCCACTAATTACTAAAGTGTCAGTTTTAGTGAACGCTTTAGTGTTGAAGCCAAACGCTTCTGCTACTGCATCAGCACCAGCTTGGTTGAAAGGCTTACGCACTTTCATAGTAGGCTTTTTGGGCTTAGCAGGCTTGTGGTCGTCTTTCTTAGCAGGATGATGTCCACCCAATACTGCTGCGTCAACGGACTCAATATACTGAAGGTCGGAAATAATCATGTTGGTAACCTCTTTACTCTTAATAAGATTGAAGTATCTTCTGAAAGCAACGAAAGTTTGTTTCGTTCCTTATGTAATTAATTTACCGTGACTAATTTTCTTGATGTTGCCAAAATGGCATTTATATTTTGCGAATCCGAATAATTATAGAGATAGGACATTTTCTCCGACTGATAGTGTTCGACAGAGGTTAGTTGAATTTCCTGGGTTGCATTAAGCATTCGACATAGCCAGTCTGTTTCACTATTAACGGCATCTTTAGAATATAAAAACAATGACCTTGGCAAATAAACAATGGTTAAATTTAATAACTTAAACATCGAAACTAGCGAAATAAATGATTATCTCAAACAACAATTAAAACTCAAAGGAATTTGCAACGAAATTCTTCATCAGAGGATTATTACCGAAGCTGCCTCTTCCAGAAACATTACCGTTAGTGATACAGAAATAGAAGCCGAAGCAAACAAAATTCGTTGTTCTTTGCGTCTAGAAAAAGCAGCAGACACTATATCTTGGCTAGAAGAAAATTTTCTTAGTCCAGATGAATGGGAGATTGCCATTTCTAATCAGCTTCTCACTCAAAAGTTAGCTGAAAACTTATTCGCAGACAAAGTCGAACCCTATTTTGCTCAAAACAAATTAGATTTCGATCGCTTTATTCTCTATCAGCTTGTTGTCCCTTATGAAAAGTTGGCTCAAGAACTTTTTTATCAGGTGGAAGAAGAAGAGATTAGCTTTTATCAGGCAGCGCATCTTTATGACATAGATCGTCGGAGGCGCTTTGTCTGTGGCTATGAAGGAGAAGTACACCGCTGGAACTACCACCCCGATCTTACGGCTGCTATTTTCAAGACACCAGTCATTATCGGCGAATTGATCGGACCTGTCAAATCCGAAGAGGGTTATCATCTATTCAAAATCGAAGATTATATACCCGCCCAGCTAACTCCAGCAATCAAACAGGAAATTATTGACGAACTGTTTGGACGTTGGCTCAACAGCGAATTAAATTATTTGGTTCACAACGAACAAGTACCCATATCTAATTAATTTTGCTCTATATTTTTCTGGCTCAAACTCATTTCCAAATTTCAAATACATCCATTCTCTATCTCTATTATCGATCGCTAACCTTATCACTAGAAAAAACATCCCACCAGAATTAGATGGGATGTTTTCAGTTGGATATAAATATAAAATTGCGATCTGATTATGATTAATTCTCGATCGCTTTAATCTAGATCGAATCTACATGTTTAGCTGCTGCTTGGCTAGTTGATGATAGAGTCCCTGGTTGGCAATTAGTTCTTCGTGAGTACCTTTTTCTACAATCAACCCCCGATCTAGCACAACAATGCAGTCGGCGTTCATTACGGTAGACAGACGGTGGGCAATAATAATTGTCGTGCGTTCGCGAGATAGACGGGTCAGGTTCTCCTGGAAACGTCTTTCCGACTCGGTATCCAAAGAGCTAGTCGCCTCGTCTAAAACTAGAATTGGTGGATTGCCTAAGAAGGAACGAGCGATCGCGATTCTCTGGCGCTGACCTCCAGAAAGGTTATCTCCACGTTCTCCCACCTTCGTGCTGTACCCCAAAGGTAAAGCCTGAACAAAGGCATGAGCCTCCGCCACCTTTGCTGTTGCAGTTACCTGTTCCAAACTAAATTCTGGTCGATATAGAGTAATGTTTTCTAAAATTGTGCCTGAGAACAGAAAACAGTCTTGAGGAACAATCCCCATTTGCGATCGCAATGATTGCAGCGATACGTGTTCGATGTTGTGTCCATCAATCAGAATATTACCGTTAGTTGGTGGATACATACCCTGAATTAGTTTGACTAGAGTACTTTTTCCCGAACCACTACGACCAACAATTGCTACTGTTTGCCCAGACTTAATTGTTAGGCTAATATTCTGTAAAATGTTAGCTTCTTCATCCTCGCCATAGCGGAAGGTAACGTTATCTAGTTCAATATCACCTCGCAGATGGGGCAAAACTAATTTGTTTGAGTGAGCAGATTCTTCAACTTTGGCATCAAAAACATCATTAAGTCGCTCGACGGAAATTAATACTTCTTGTAATTCATCCCAAAGTCCCACAAGAACTAGTACGGGGGTGATAATATAACCCTTCATCATATTAAAAGCAACATACTGACCGATACTAAGCTCACCTCTAATTACTAAGGTTGCACCGTACCACAGCAGGGCAGCACCACCAATTGCATCGATCATGCCGCTCAAAAGCCCAAGATTAATTGCTAACTTTTGACCCTTAAACCGAACGTTTAATTGGCGGGTTAATAATTCTTCCCAACGCCAGCGTAAATCTTTTTCTGCTGTAACTGCCTTCACAGTTGAAATCCCTGTCATCATTTCCACCAGGGAAGAGTTCTGATCGGCGGTAGCATTAAACCGTTCGCGAGAAACTTTACGCAATAGAGGCGTGGCGGCTAAAGTCAAAATTACAATCGGCGGAATTAGCATCAAAATTAACATTGTCAGCTGCCAGTTGTAATAAAGCATCAGGGCTAGATAAACAAACCCCGTTACAAAATCTAGCCAGGACAGTAAGACGTTTTGAATCAAAAACTGTTGAATCTTTTGGTTTTCTTGAACGCGAGTAATAATGTCCCCTACACGACGCGATTCAAAAAACTTGAGGGGTAAATTCAGAGCATGATTGATAAATCCTGCAATCATCGTCAAATCGAGACGATTGGCTAAATAGCTCAGTAGGTAGGTGCGAACCGAATTCAAACCCATCCCCAAAGCACCAAATAGCAGCATGCCAATGACGACAACGTTCAGGGTCGATTGACTGCGGTTAACGACTACCTGATCGAGAACGATCTGGGTAAACAGGGGTGAAATCAGACCCAAAATTTGGATCAGAAATGAAATGATGATAATCATCACGCCAATCGAACGGTAGGGGAGCAGTAGCGAGAAGAACTGCGTCAGAGAGCGTTTCTCTTTTGGTGCTTCGGCTAGATTTTCAGTTGGCTCTAATAACAGAGCATATCCCGTCCAGCAGGCAAGAAACTCAGTACGAGAAACTTCAAATTTTCCTGCTGCGGGGTCGGCAATCAAAAATTTATTGTTCTTGATTCGATAGACAACAACGTAATGCTCGCCGTTCCAATGGGCAATCCAAGGGTTTTTATGGTCGATAATTTTACTCAGACTAGCTCGGACTGGTCGAGCGTGATAACCCAAGTTTTCGGCTGCGCCAGCTAGATTTTTTAGCGTAGCTCCAGAGCGCCCAATGCCGATTAAATCCCGCAGATAGTTGATGCTGACGGGTTGACCCCAATATCTGCTGATCATGGCGATACAGGCAGCACCACAGTCAGAAGAACTCTGCTGTTCGATATGAGGGTATGTTTTCCACAAACGACGGCGCTTTAAAGGTTTGGGATATTGAATTTTATCATCAATGATTTCCTGACCTTCCGCCTGAATTACATCTTCTTCTGGTTCGGCTGCGGTCGTCGGCGTTACGGGTAAAATTGGGGCAGAGGGAAGGGAATTAACAGGAATTAACGTCCCCGATCCTGGACTAGGACTATATCCCCAAGAGCTAATTAATTTCGGTGCTAGTTCCGAAAACATCTGCCAATTGGCTTGAGACAGTTCGTAAAATAGGACGTTGGTTTGAGCGACCCAAAATTCTTGCTCTGGCTGTTTTCCCCAAGAATCTCCAGATTTAAAGTCTAGATCTTTTACTCGACCATTTCTCAGCCAAAAGCGAACATGCTCTCCCTTCGCCGCGATCTTGGTTCCCGCCCTAACTTTTTTTTCGGCTAAACAGGGCAAAATCTGTTTGAGACGCTGGGAAGATAGAGATCGCAGTTCTGTAGACGTTTTGAAAAAGATTGATTTCTGCTGTTCGTGAACCGAAAATCTCCACTTAATCGCCAGTTCGGGAAGCTGTTTAAAGAAAGGTTGGAGTTTGGCAACGCTAATTCGAGCTACCTGAATTTTACTTGCGGCTCGCACCTCATAGGGTAAGGAAAACTCCTGCCAGAGAGACTGACCGCCAAAAACTTCTCCTTCGGCAACCAGACTAGTAGAAACTTCTCTTTTGCGTGTGCTGTCGAAACCTAAGATCCGCACTCTGCCTTCGCAAATCACATAAAAATATTGAGCATTAAGATCTGGTTCTCCATCTTTTGTAGCCCCAGCCTGAAGGGGAATTTTGTCTCCCAACTCATAATTGATAGTTTCAAACTCTTGGCTTAGTGACTTAAGAGTGGGTATTTTATCTACAGAAAATTTGTTTTGGCTGGACAGCCACCACAAGATCGAAGGTCTACTACCTAACTGATTATTAATCGGTAAAGATTTTGTTTCCATAATATCTACTTTGTCTTGCCTCTTAAAAAGATATTAAAATTCGCTTTTATAATCCAGCCTTATCTCTGGCGGTAACGCTACTAAAAAACGAATTATATAAGTAAGTTTTAGAATTATTTTTTAATTATTTTCCCAAACAGGCAAAGGATGCTAAATGTCCTAGACAACATCCAATGCACTGCTCGTTAATTGCTATGCCCTTAGCTAAATAGACGAGTTACAAAATTGTTTAAGCTTAAGCCTCTTCTGCCACCCTCAACCTTGGCTGCTTGGCGACCAGCATCTTCGAGATAGTACAAATCTTGAAGCTGACGAGAGTTTTTCTGTTTATTGCTTTTGGCTTTGGACTCTTTTATTTTGGATGTCATGTCCAGAGTTTTACTTTCTACCTGACGATTTACCTTCATCAAGCGATTGTAAGTACGGTAGGGAATATAGTGCAGAGGGTTATAGCCCGAAAAGCGGAGAATTAGCAGGCATGCCCAGGAATATTTCCCCGACAAGATAGCATCAACGACCTGATTAAACTGCTCGTTGGTCATGACCTTATTAAGTTGAGAATCGGAAGAATTGGAGTTGCTATACATGTTAATTCTCTTTGATAAACTAGTTATTTAATATGTTCGAGTTTTATAGATTAACGCCGTCTGCCTGAATTTTTTTGATCGGATCGAGCAAGACATCGACGATGCGCTGACGACGAATCACAATATCGGCTGTAGCTGTCTGACCTGGCTTGAAGACAATCTTTCTCCCCTTCTCAGAAATATAGGTTTGGTCGAGTTCAATTTTCACCTCATACACCGCGCCTAATTTTTCATCGTTTTTAGCATCTGCCGAAATATCGATTACTTTTCCTGAGATTGTGCCGTAGTCCTGGAAAGAGAAAGCGTCAAGCTTGACTTGGGCGACCATACCTTCTTCTACAAAACCAGCATCGCGGTCGGGCAACAGAGCGGAAAGTATCAACGGCGCATTGCGAGGCGCAATTTCGGCAACCGTTTCTCCAGGCTGTAAGACTTTACCTGTATTGACAACATTAAATGACAAGACAGTTCCCGCCACGGGGGAAATCAAAGACCGTTTCTTCAAATTGCCTTCGGCTGAAGCAATCAAGTTTTTAGTTTCGGCAATTTTTGCCTTCGCCTGATTGATTTCGAGTTCTATTTGTTGAACCTTCTGCTGTGCGCCCAGCTCTATTTGATACCTTTCGGCTTTTTTATGCTCCAATTCAGTTTGCGATCGCTCATATTCTTTACGAGCTAGCACTAGTTCGCCTTCGGTGTCGTTAATTCGAGCGTTCATATCTCTAATCAACTGCTCCGATTGAAAAATCTGTCCGTTGCTATTACCAGTTTCCTGAAGTTTAGTATCAATCAACTGCTGTTGCGCCTGACGCAGCTCTCGCTCGGCTTGGAACACGAATTCTTGAGAAATTGCCCCCTGCTCTGCTAAAGGCTTGAGTCGATCGAGTCTTTGCTTGAGACTATCTATCTCCAACTCAATTTGAGATATTTTCTCTTGGTCTAGTCCCGATAGCTGCTGGGTTTTGTCTCTTCTAGAGATCGCCGCCAGTAACTCGGACTGTTGCTGTTCTAGCCTGCGACTAACAACTTGAACCGTTGAAGATGCCGAATCGATCGCCAATTTTTGCGATTTGATTTCTGACTCACCGAGCACTTTGTTAGTCTGAGACTCTAATTTTACCTTCTCCAATAAATTTTGCTTTTGCTCTAGTTCGACCTTAGAAGCATCTAAAGTATTGGCAAGCCGTTCGACTTCTCGCGCTTCTCCTTCCGCATCAAGCTCTGCAATTAGCTGCCCTTTCTCAATTTCCTCCCCTTCCTTGACGGCAATCTGACTGACCTTTGCCGAGTCTAGAGATTCTATTTTAAAAGTTTGACCTTTGGGAATGAGTCTTCCTTGAGCCTTGCCGATTTTCTCAATCTCGCCAAACCAAGCCCAAATGCCTAAGGATAGACAAAATACTATTCCTCCTAACATTAACTGTAAAGGAAGATTAGACGGTGGTTCTTCCAGTAATGACTGCACTGAGGGAGACCATTCGGCAATTTCGCCACGATCGCTCGCTGGAACAATCGACCCCTTTTCTTCTTGGCTTAAGGCTATAGAAGAGGATTGCTCTAGTTCTGCCGTTTCTTTAGTCGAAGACAATCGATCTCGATCTTCTTGTCTAACATCCAAAGAGCTACCCCCATCTGGCTTTTCCGAAAAATAGTTTTTTAAATTAGACAGTATGTTCATGGCATTTAAATAGGTACCAACCCTTATATCAAAAAGATTCTGCTACTTTTCATCGACATCGATAAAAACTTTTTAAAGTAATCTAAAATACGTTTACTAAATTTTTGCCCAACTTATTTTTATACTTAGCTATTTTATAGTTGAAGGCTGCCTTCACTTAAGCGAAAAGCTTTTTGCCAACATTGGTAATTTATTTTTTCATCCTTCACTTTACAAGACATTTCATACATAAAATACCAAAAAAAAACAACATGTAACATCGGTTGATGTATATAGAGTTCGCCATTAGTAAAATAATACTAGAAAAAACAATGGTGAATTTGGCTCTCCTTCAACGTTTTTAACTTCTCTAAACTCAATCAAATTACTAACTTCAAGCACTACCGAAACAAAGAATATGTTTGTAAATAGCAGATGCCTACCCTGGATAAGATTTTACTTATAAGCTAGATAAAGCTGCCTGCTTAGCGATCGATCCGTGTTTGAGCTATGTAAATTATATTACGTACAAAACGTTCTATATATGCATTCCTTACAAAGAATTAATTTGAATTTTACAAATTTCACAATTTTGTAGACTAGCATTTGTGTTTTAAGTTCCCAGTTGTCTGTTTATTTGAAGACAAAACAGTAGATAAAATTGAAATAATTACTGTTGTCCATTGGTATTCTTAATAATTAATTTATATTCTCTTGTCATCTACCATTGTGGAGATATTGCCCGATAAATAATATATTATTCTTGACAAAGGCAATATATTCTGATGTAAATAATCGCGATTTAAAAAAATCATAACTGAACGGTATACTTCTCAAAATTTTTAGATTGAAAGCTATTTTTAATGAAATTTAGCAACGATCCTTTGCCCTATGTTTGGAAAAATGGATTGCAGCTTGGCATTTTAGCAAAAGCCGAAGAAATCGTCTGACAATCGCAGTCTCATAGTTTTATCTCCTGTTTACATATAGTGTATGGGGATGAGCCAGACAAAATAATGTTTTCAAGCAGTAGTGCCAAAAAGCAAATTTAGTTTATCGCTAGAGTTAGAGTCTCAAACGAACCTGCTCTTAAGATTTCCCAGAATGTAGATTCTAGATAAAACTTTGATAGAAAGTCGGCAAATAGACTACTAACTAGAACATATCATCAAACAATTGCGCTTCATAGAAACTTTACAATACGGGGAAAAGCGTTAGCATGCATGGCGATCGCTAATTATTACTTATCAGTCCCATGAGAAAAATAAATAGTTATATTGGCTGCTAGCTGTCCGTCTCGAATTTAATCGGCAATAACAGCGCTTTTTTGAGTTCGATCTGTCATCATGTGCGATCGCAGCTACAGTAAAGATAATGAACTGCTAACGATATACTAAGTACTAGCTATACAAATCTTGAATGAATGAATATTCTGACCAATCTTCTCTTTCCCAAATCAAAACAGCAGGCTAATGCTGATACGGCAAAAGGACTTCCTGCTCTCAACCGCAACCCACGGGGAATTCAAATTAAGTCCGCACCAGAGATAGAGAAGATGCGTCGTTCGGGCAAGATAGTAGCGACAGTATTAAAAGAAATCCAGTCGATAACCAAGCCTGGAATGACTACCGCCGATTTGGATGAATATGCCGAACAGCGAATTAGGGAGATGGGTGCAACTCCTAGTTTTAAAGGTTACTATGGCTTTCCCGCTTCCATTTGTGCCAGCGTCAATAATCAGGTAGTACACGGTATTCCCAGCGCGAAGCAGGTGCTGCGTCGGGGTGATGTTTTAAAAGTAGATACTGGAGCTTTCTGCGATGGTTTTCATGGTGATTCCTGTATTACGATCGCCGTTGGTGACAAAGTCTCGAAAGATGCGGCAAAATTAATTAAGGTGGCGGAAGAGTCGCTATATAAGGGTATCGAACAGGTAAAGGCGGGAGCGCATCTAATGGACATTGCGGGTGCGGTAGAAGACCACGTAAAGGCAAATGGCTATAGCGTGGTGGAACAATATACGGGTCATGGAGTGGGTAAAAACTTACACGAAGCACCGTCTGTATTCAACCACCGCACAAAATGGATGCCCAACGTCAAGCTAAAAGCAGGGATGACACTGGCGATCGAACCCATACTTAATGCGGGTTCTAAACATACGAGAGTATTGCGCGATCGCTGGACGGTAGTAACGGTAGATAATAATCTTTCGGCACAGTTCGAGCATACGGTGTTAGTTACCAAAGACGGTTATGAAATTTTGACCGATCGCAATTTAGTTTAGAGCGATAAATTAAATTTTCAGACTACTAGTCTACTAGTGCGTCCAGTTTAATTTGTTAGGTGGAGCAAATTAAGTTCAGCCCCCTACCCCCAAGCTTGGGGGAATTAAACTCAGTATTTTAGATTAGACGCACTACTACAAATGCAATAGATCTATCTGGAAAGTGTTGGGGTTGTGCTTTTTCCAAATTTCAACTTCATTTTTTGGCGTATCGTATTTTTCAAACGATCGCCGATCTAGCCAATCCAGGTTTCAAATTAACAGTGTTTGGTTGACATACTTTGATTAGATCGATTAGAAAATCTAGCTTTCTGATTATCTCACTCACGATTTTGCTACTGAAACAGTTTGTATATTACTAACATCGGTAAAAGGCGATCGCCAAATTAATAATGCGATCGCTTTTTGCTAACTATAAACAGCTTTATAGACAGCGAAATTAATACAATATAAATAAATCCGTCGAAAAATACTCTCTGCGAACAAAAGATAGAGGGTAATCGATGAGACAATAAATATTCTGTAATAAATCTACATCTAGAGAGGAGAATTACTAAATGTTAGAAGAGTATCGCCAGCACGCAGCAGCAAGGGCAGAGTTGGGCATTCCTGCTTTACCCCTCACGGCACAGCAAACCTCAGAACTATGTGAAATATTAAAAAATCCTCCCGCAGCCGAACAAGAAGAACTATTATCTTTATTACGCGATCGTGTTCCTCCTGGTGTAGATGATGCCGCCTACGTTAAGGCAGGCTTTTTAACTGCTGTAGCTAAAGGAGAGATTACCTGTCCCGTCATTTCATCCACCGATGCGGTTAAGCTGCTGGGAACGATGATCGGTGGTTATAACGTCCAGTCGTTGGTAGATCTATTAAAGTCTGACGATAAGGCTGTTGTCGAAGAAGCAACTACGGCTTTAAGCAAGACACTATTGGTATTTGATGCTTTTAACGATGTTCTCGAACTATCTCAAAGTAATGATTACGCGAAAGAAGTAATTAACTCCTGGGCAGAAGCGGAATGGTTTACTAGCCGTCCCAAACCAGCAGAAGCAATTACCGTTACGGTGTTTAACGTACCAGGAGAAACTAACACTGACGATCTTTCCCCCGCCCCTCACGCGACTACTCGCCCTGATATACCTCTCCACTCTCTAGCAATGCTGGAGTCGAAAATGCCCGATGGCTTGGAGACTATTGTCAAACTGAAAGAAAAGGGTCATCCCGTGGCTTATGTTGGTGATGTGGTAGGTACTGGTTCGTCTCGTAAATCGGCGATCAACTCTGTCTTATGGCAGCTTGGGGATGAGATTCCTTTTGTGCCCAATAAGAAAGCGGGAGGCTATATCTTAGGTAATAAGATTGCACCTATCTTTTTCAATACCGCTGAAGATTCTGGGGCATTACCCATCGAGTGCGATGTCTCAAAAATGAACACGGGGGATGTAATTACAATTCATCCCTATAAGGGCGAAATCACCGATGAATCTGGCGAAGTTGTTTCAACTTTTACTCTCAAGCCAGACACTATTATCGATGAAGTTCGCGCAGGCGGTAGAATTCCCTTACTTATCGGTCGCGCTTTAACCGACAAAACTAGAGAGGCTTTGGGCTTACCCGTCTCCGAGGTCTTTACTCGCCCCTCTATGCCAGAAGACACAGGCAAAGGCTTTACCTTGGCACAGAAAATGGTGGGCAAAGCCTCTGGTTTACCAGGAGTTCGTCCTAACACTTCCTGCGAACCAATTATGACTACTGTAGGTTCACAAGACACCACGGGACCCATGACTAGAGATGAGTTAAAAGAGCTTGCCTGTCTTGGTTTCAATGCCGATTTGACTTTACAAACCTTCTGTCATACCGCAGCCTATCCTAAGCCTGTAGATATTAATACCCATAAAAACTTACCCGACTTCTTCTCTACCCGTGGCGGTGTATCTCTGCGTCCAGGAGACGGTATTATTCACTCTTGGTTAAACAGAATGCTGCTACCCGATACTGTCGGTACTGGTGGCGACTCCCATACTCGTTTTCCTCTGGGTATTTCCTTTCCTGCGGGTTCTGGTTTAGTCGCTTTTGCTGCTGCACTTGGGGTAATGCCTCTAGATATGCCCGAATCAGTCTTGGTACGCTTTACGGGAGAATTACAGCCAGGTATCACCCTCAGAGATATTGTTAATGCAATTCCTTGGGTAGCTATCCAACAGGGTAAACTAACCGTCTCTAAAGAGAACAAGATCAATGTCTTTAACGGACGAGTCATGGAAATGGAAGGCTTGCCCGATCTTAAAGTCGAACAGGCATTTGAACTTACCGACGCGACGGCAGAGCGATCGTGTTCTGGTAGTACAATCAAGCTTAGTGAGGATACCGTTGCCGAATATCTGCGTTCTAATGTGACGCTGCTAAAAAATATGGTTGCCCGTGGCTATCAGGATGCCCGTACTTTGATGCGTCGAGTAGCGAAGATGGAACAGTGGTTGGCAAATCCCGAACTTATGTCTGCGGACAAAGATGCCGAATATGCCGATACAATTGAGATTAACCTCAACGAAATTACCGAACCCATTGTCGCTGCACCCAACGATCCTGATAACGTCAAGCTAATGTCAGAATGTGCGGGGGACAAAGTAGACGAAGTGTTTATTGGTTCATGCATGACCAACATCGGACACTATCGCGCTGCTGCCAAAATCCTCGAAGGAGAGGGAGTAATTAAAGGTAGACTTTGGGTCTGTCCGCCCACGCGCATGGATGAAAAACAACTCCGCGAAGAAGGCGTATACGGCATCTTTGCTGCTGCTGGCGCACGTACAGAAATGCCAGGCTGTTCTCTTTGCATGGGTAATCAAGCCCGTGTTGAAGATGGCGCAACCGTCTTTTCTACCTCAACCCGTAACTTCAACAACCGTATGGGTAAAGGCGCACAGGTTTACCTCGGTTCTGCCGAACTTGCTGCTGTCTGTGCTTTGTTAGGTAAGATTCCTACAGTAGAAGAATACATGGCGGTGGTGAAAGAGAAAGTCGCACCCTTTGAAGGAGATCTATATCGCTATCTCAACTTCGATCAGATCGATAATTTTGCCGATGAAGGTCGAGTTGTGGCAATAGAAGATATGCCTAAGATTGAGGATATTTTAGGAATGCCTGTTTAACCTCTCCCCCAGCCCCTCTCCTAGCGGGAGAGGGGAGCTTTTTTTTGCAAATCACCAGAAATAAAATTTTGAAGTATCAAGTACAATAAAATCCTAAAGCTATTAAGGATTTTATTTGAGATCGAAGATAATACTTTAACTATTTACCGAATTAAACATCGCCGAAGTGCTTATCAATAATAAGTAGAAAAAATGATTAACTTAAATCCAGAGTTCCTAACAAAAAATGGTCAAAAAGAGTTCGCTGTTCTTCCTTATGAAGAATTTATTAAGCTGCAATAATTTCTAGAAGATTTAGAAGATTTAGAAGATCTAAGGCAATCTAAAGAGCAACAAAAAAATAAGCCAAACATTCCTTTTGAAGAAGTAAAAAAAATGTTCGATTTGCCTGAATAAAAAGGTAAAAGAAAATGCAATATCGAGATGTAAACATAGATATCAATAATTATACTCTTAACAAATTGATTTGTGAGTTAAGAGAAGAATGTAAAAATGTAGCTGTATTAATAAACCAGTTCCAATTAGAAAATTTAAGCGATGAACAAAAAGTAGATATTTTATCTGAGTTATTAGCTGCTACTATTCCATCTTCATTCTCACTGCGGTAACGATTTCCAGGATGCGATCGCCGATGAGTTGGAAAGCATACCCGACTGTAGTTAACCTCTCCCCCAGCCCCTCTCCTAATAAGAGAGGGGGGCTTTTTTATTATTTTTGCAACTTCATTCAAAAAAACCGAATATATTGATACTTAAAACACGAGAGTGGGAACAATTAGATAGTAGACCTGAAATTTAATTTATACATGAAGGCATCAGAAACTCATCTTCGTAATCTACTTGGAAGCAACAATATACAGTTTCAAGTTCCTCTTTTTCAAAGACCATATTCTTGGAAAAAAGATAATTGGGAAATTTTGTGGGAAGATTTGATGCGTATATATAGAGATGAAATAGAAGGTAGTTATTTTCTTGGTTCACTTGTTACTCAATCTATTCCTGGTTCAGCAGATGGAATTTGTCCATTCTTAATTATTGATGGTCAACAACGCTTGACAACACTGACTATCATACTAACAAGTTTGAAAGAATATCTACAAAAGTCCAAACTTGCAGGAGATAAAAAACTAGCAGAAGAGCTACACGAATGTTATTTAATTAATAAATTTCAGCAGAGAGAAGACTATTATAAGATTTTGCCGACTCAAGATGACAGAGAAGTTTATCAAAAAATAGTTAGAGGTGAGTTAAGTAGAGATTTCAAAAAACAAGCTAAAGATAGAAATATTTATAAAGCCTATAACTTTTTCAATAGTTCTTTGAAAAAGATACCATTTGACACAAAAGAAGAGCAAAGTCTAAACTTTAGAAAAATTAAAAATATAATTTTAGAACAGTTTATTCTAGTTAGTATTATATCTGAGGACAAGGATAATCCCTATTTAATTTTTGAGAGTCTTAACAATAAAGGTCAAGAATTAACGCAGGCTGATTTAGTTCGTAATTATCTGTTCATGAAATTACCAGCGGACAAGCAATCTAAGGTATACGAAGAGAAATGGCTTCCTGTTGAAAGCATTTTCAAAAAAAATAATCAAAAAGAAGAAAAATACTCAGAACTAATAACTGATTTTTTCTGGTTTTATCTTCGCAAGGATGGAAAATCAATAGCGAAAAAAGAAGTATATCAAACTATTAAAAGGCAAATAGATAATTCAGATATTGATGTAGAAGACGAGATAAACACAGTTATTCAATTTTCCACGTATTATCAAAATATTATTTTTGAAAACTTAGATGTAGAAGATAGGCTGAGAAAATATTTTAGCTATTTTAAGAAGCTAGACTTTAGTACTTGCCATATTTTTTTGTTAAACATCTATGATGACTATTATAAAGACATTTTATCTCTCAAAGACTTTGAGAAAATTTTAGGTTATTTAGAATCTTATTTTGTCAGAAGATGGTTTGCGGGTATTCCTCCTCATAGCTTAGGAAAAACCTTCGATAGTCTTTATAAAGAAATTAAAGAAAATAGTCCTGATGATTTAATCAGAGGATTACACAACGTATTAACTAATTATAGTGGTAACAAAGTTTTCCCTAAAGATGAAGAGTTTCGTAAAGGAGTTATTGAAAAGGCGGTATATAAGAAAAGTGACCTTTCAAGAGTTAAATTTATTTTAGAGCGTTTAGAAAGATCGTTAAATCAGAAAGAAAAAGTTAATACTGAAAATCTTACTGTAGAACATGTCATGCCTCAAACTTTAACATCAGAATGGAAGGCAAGTTTAGGAAGTAACCATAGTATTGTTAAGAAAAAGTGGCTACATACTCTGAGTAACCTAACGCTTACAGGCTACAACTCAGAGCTATCTAATAAAACATTCGATACTAAGAAGAAAATGTATAGAGAATCAAATATTTCATTAAATAAATATTTTCAAGATGTTGACATATGGAATGAAGACTCTATGAAAAAACGCGCTGAACAATTAGCAGATATGGCAGTCAAAATATGGTCGAGATAAAAATATATTACCCCCCTCTCCTGATAGGAGAGGGGTTGGGGGAGAGGTAATGAGGCGCAACATCATCACAGGACAAAAAGTATCACCGAATAAAAAAGCCCGATCGCGAGAACTCCGCAAAAATATGACTCCAGCGGAAAAAGAACTCTGGCAATATTTAAGAGCGAAAAGATTTAATAATTTAAAGTTTCGCCGTCAGCAGGTAATTGAAGGTTTTATAGCTGACTTTTATTGTCATTCGTTAGGATTAATAATTGAAGTTGATGGCGAGATTCACGATAAGCAGCAAGAATACGATCGCCATAGAGAAAATATATTTATAAATCAAGATTTGCACGTAATTCGCTTCACTAACGAAGAGGTAATTAATGATATTGAAGCAGTATTAAAAGCGATCGCAGATAAAGCAGAAGATATTGAAGATTTACAAGACTTGAGACAGGCAAAAAAAGATACTGCGGGCGAACCCTCTATTTCTTTAGAAGTAGTGGAAAAAATGTTAGATATTTAAGCTCAAACAGCGATCGCCTGCCACAAAACTAGAAGTAAATCAGCAGGTTCAAACCAGGAATAGTGCGAGAAAGCGTCCACAGCAGCAGGACGATATATAAAACTCCCAGACACCACTGATACCAAACTAAAGCAGAGATTAATCCTGGTAAATGTCGATCGCGCAGTCGAATATCATTAAATCCCAGCTTAAAAATATTATTTAAACTAAAGTCGTAGTAGTTGAGCCAATTCCAGCGTCGATCCCAAAGTATCGGCATAAAGCGATCGCGAAAAAAGGGAAATCTCGGCATAATCGGTAAACGTCCAATTAGCAGTCTAAATTCTCTAAATTGGGCATTTTCTACAAAGTAAGATCTGTCTAATAGTTTGTGATAGCGTCCACGTTGATAGATAAGACTGGTAATTATTATGGGTACGGGTAGCAAAACTAGGGAAATTGCCGACATAGTTAGCCAGAATTGTTCTGTAGTAATAAATATGTCGATCGCGCTCAAGATATTTATGGTTAAGTAGCTAGACAGCATGACTGCAATCTCGCCCTGACGGGGAATTATTGGCTGAGAAATATGCGGGCGATAGCGATCGATGAGCCAGAATAAAAAGCTAAAAAAAGTAATCGTAACTATGCCAAGAGTGAAAATTAAATTTATATTTGTGCCATAGTCTCCTAGTAATAGTAATAAGTTTAGACTTAACCATTGGGGTACTAAAGAAATCCAAGCCCAGGTAAATACTTTACGTCCAGAGTTTTTTTTCAGGCGATCGCTTATTTCTTTCTCTTGTAATTGTTTTTGTTCGTATTCGAGATTATTGGCATCGGCAATCTGTTCTAAACTACGAAAGTTGCGGATTAAATTGCGAAATACAGTCTCATTACCCTGCATACGATTTATTTTGAGATAGTTACCAATTATTCCTGGTTGACCAATAATCTTAGATTCTGTTGCCTCAAAAGCCAATCCTGAGACATTAATCTTAGCCTGTGGTGTAAAAAAAGCATTACTAAAGTCAAGGCGATTTAATAAATGAGCATCTTGTAAATCGATTAGGGAGTTCAAATATATATCCCTAAATGTGACAGTTTTCTCTAGACTACTATTAATTAAAAGCAAATATTTTAAAAATTTACTCTTGGCAAATATAAGGCGATCGCGAAATATACTCTGACTAAAATCAACTGTGTCGATAAATACGCTACGGGTAAAATCTGCAAGTTCTAAAAATAGAGTCTGCTTGAATTCAGCCAATGATTCAAACTGAGCATTATTAAATTCAGTAATAGCTGTAAACTCTGCAAAGTTGAACTTTGCTGTTGAGAAAAAATGGCTTTTAACAAAATTAGCGTTATGATTAAAAGTAGTGTTATTAAAATAAACTTCTTTGGCAAAAGTAGCTTGATTAAAATTAGCATTTCCTTGAAAATCACTCTCTTTCACAATTAGAGATTGGAGATAAAGACAGTTTGAAGCATCAACATTGCCTGTGAATACAGTACGTTCAAAGTATAAACTACCTCGAAAAATATTGATCCTGATAAC
>ENA-ORXU01001683-ORXU01001683.1-marine-metagenome-genome-assembly--contig:-NODE-1683-length-17149-cov-3.050551_pt1 | contig 17149 bp, 12 predicted proteins | sample MGYA00237869_ERZ511484 | MGnify/ENA metagenome assembly ERZ511484
AATTGCCAACGCTCTTCTAGTGTAGCTTTGTCCCAAAAACCAACTGCTAAGCCAGCTAAATAAGCGGCTCCTAAGGCGGTGGTTTCGATGACGGCAGGGCGCTCTACAATGGTATCGAGCATATCTGCCTGAAACTGCATGAGCCAGTCGTTGGCGGCGGCGCCACCATCAACCTTCAAATTCACGAGGTCGAGACCGGCATCGGCTGCCATGGCGTCGATGAGGTCGCGGGTTTGGTAGGCTAAGCTCTCCAGCGTGGCACGCGTGAGGTAGCGCTTGTCGGAGCCGCGGGTAAGACCGAAGACTGCACCGCGGGCCTGACCGTCCCAGTAGGGTGCGCCGAGGCCTGCGAATGCAGGCACGACGTAGACGCCGCCGTTGTCGTCGACACTCGAAGCTATCGCCTCACTCTTTGCCGCATCATCAAAGAATTCTAGTCCGTCACGAAGCCACTGCACAGCTGCGCCGGCTACCAGAATCGATCCTTCGAGTGCGTAGTGTCGCTCGCCGTTGAGGTTCCAAGCGATGGTGGTTACCAGGCCATTCTCGCTAGGCGTCGCGGTAGTTCCGGTGTGCATGAGCAGGAAGCACCCTGTACCGTAGGTGTTCTTTGCCTGCCCTTCAGCGAAGCAGCGTTGACCGAAAAGTGCCGACTGCTGATCGCCCGCCACGCCCGCTATCGGGATCGCAACACCACCTGTAAGTGCTGGATCGGTCTCGGCCAGCAAGCCTGAACTTGGCAACACCTCAGGCAGCTCACTTTTATTGACGCCAAACTCAGCTAGTAGCTCGTTATCCCAGCTTCCAGTATGGATGTCGTAGACCAGGGTACGCGAGGCGTTGGTTTCGTCGGTAACGTGCGCTTTACCCCCGCTGAGTTTATGAATAAGCCAAGTATCGATGGTGCCAAAGGCTAGCTCGTTGGCTTCACGAGCAGCACTTACTGAGGGTCGGTTGTTTAGCATCCATTCCATCTTGCTGCCTGTGAAGTAGGCGTCGACAATTAGCCCAGTCTTCGCGGTAAACTCATCACCTCGCGCTTCGCGTAGGGCTGCACAGCGTTTGGCGGTGCGCTTGTCTTGCCAAACAATGGCTCTTCCTAGCGCTTTTCCGCTCGTCTTGCTGTAGGCGACGGCCGTTTCGCGTTGATTGGTGATGCCGATGGCCGCCACATCGCCCCACTCAATTTTCGCTTTTGCAAGCGCTTGCTCGGCAGTGGCCCACTGGGCACTCCAAATTTCCTCTGCGTCGTGCTCTACCCAACTCGGCTGTGGATAATGTTGATCAAACTCTTGCTGGGCCAGGCTCACCAATTTCGCAGAAGCGTCGAAAATGAGGGTCCTGCAGCTGGTGGTTCCTGCGTCGAGGGCTATGATGTATTTCTTGTCGGGCATGGCTGAATTGGATTTGGGCTTGCTCACCCGGCAACCGGGCGCGTACTCTTTAGGTTAGTGCTCGCGGGCAGTCGTAACCTCGCCGTGAACTTAGAACGCAGATGATTCCTAAACCCGATGTCCAGGTACAGCACCTAAGTTTTCGCGAAAGCGGACAGTTTTCCGCTAGAGACGTTGCCTACGCCGAGCAAGATGAGGCCTTACAGCCTTTTATGGAGCATCCTCCTACCCTGGAGGCTTTCGCCAAAACCATCGAGCAACGCAAAGCCCTTCCCGTTGATCGCAGCACGCTCGTTGAAGTGCTCCAAGAGCAGTACAAGCGCTATAAGGTAAAGGCCCCAGCCAATGTTGAGGCACTTGCTGAGGAGACTACGTTTACACTTACCACAGCCCACCAAGCATCGCTTTTTTTAGGCCCACTCTACTACGTCTACAAGATTCTAAGTGCGGTCGCGCTTTCGCGAAAACTTGCCGCAGCTTATGAGGGATTCCACTTTGTACCAGTCTTTGTCCTTGGAGCCGAGGACCATGATCTCGATGAGATCAATCACATGCGCATCAAGGGCGAGCGAGTAGTCTGGAATACAAAGCAAACTGGTGCAACGGGCGATATGTCCTTGCAAGACCTCGGTGACGCAGTACAAGCCGTGAAAGAGCGCTTGGGGCCGAGTCATGCAGCACGCGACATACGCGACTTACTCGAAAGGGCCTACCGCCCAAACACCACCCTCGGGCACGCTACCGCTCACTTTGTGGCCGAGCTGTTTCGCACCTACGGAGTGGTCGTCGTCAACTTGAGCGACGTGCGTTTCAAGCGCAACTTCAGCAAATACATCGAGCGCGAGGTGCTGGAGCAACCAAGTCGAGAGCTCATCGACGCTACGGTCAAAGACCTAGAACAAGCCGGGTTTGCACAGCAAGCTCATGCACGGGACATCAACTTTTTCTATTTACAGCCAGGTCGGCGCGATCGACTCGTCCGAGAAGAAGATCGCACCCGCGTATTGGACACCGAGATCACGTGGACTGACGATCAACTGCGCGAGCACATTGCCAAGCATCCCGAGCGCTTCAGCCCTAACGTGGTGATGCGTCCTCTACTGCAAGAGACCGCCCTGCCCAACCTCGCCTACGTAGGGGGTGGTGGCGAGTTGGCGTATTGGCTAGAACGAAAAGCTCAATTCAAGGACTTCGGCGTCCCATTCCCAATGTTGGTACGCCGGGATAGTGCCTGGTGGATTGACTATAAGTCGCACAAGCAGCTCCAGAAACTGGCACTGAGCCCGCGAGATTTGCTGGGCGACAAGCACGCGCTGCTGCGCAGGTACGTCACAACGCACGCCGCTACTGACATCGACCTCAGTGAGCACCGGACGAAAATTCAGCGTCTTTTGGAAGACGTTGCCAGTATAGCCGAGGTGGTAGACCCGACGCTGGAAGCACGTGTACTTGCACGAGCGAAACGCAATGAGAACGAGCTAAACGCACTAGAGACTCGACTCGTGCGGCAGATGAAGAAGCAACAGCGTGATAGCGTAGCTCGCATTGAGGCCTTACACGCCAACTTGCTACCCGGCGGGGGATTGCAAGAGCGCACCGACAGTTTCATGAATGAGTATGTTAAGTTTGGAACCTACTTTTTCGATACACTTTTATCGGCCTTCGATCCGCTGGATATGCGCTTAAAAGTCTTCGTGGAACAGTCTGCTTAAGCTGCGCCAACGTACCTACCTTCGCCGCATGCGCTCATCGCTTGTTACCCTCGCTTCGCTGGTTTTCGTGGGCTTCTTCGCCCGGATTATTCCGCATCCTTTCAACTTTACGCCAATCGTGGCAATGGCCTTACTCGCCGGAGCCTTTGCTAAGCCCCGCTGGCTCGCATTGGCGCTGCCAATGGGGGCGATGTTTTTGAGTGATTTGGTGCTCAACAATACTGTGTACGCCCAGTATTACGAGGGCTTCACGCTGTTTGGCAACTTGGGCGTCTATATCGCTTTAGCCTGCTGCGCTTTCTTACCGCTTGCGCTAAAAACCAATGCCGGGGCTTCCTGGCTGCGCATGCTCGCTACAGGTGTGGGTGGAGCTGTACTTTTCTTCCTCATTAGCAATGTTGGTGTTTGGCTCAGCTCTGGCATGTATCCATTCAACTTCGCAGGTTTGGCTGCCTGCCTGGCCGCCGGTCTTCCCTTCTTCCCGAACACGCTACTTAGTACACTCCTCTTCGGTGGGGCTGGCGTGTTGGCCCTGCGCTGGACGGGATACTATCAACTGTCACCGGTTCGCGTCGAGCGCTAAAAGAGAACTTTTCAGGGTAAGGTCAGCTTGTTTTGGCGTAAGCCTACAGATGCACAAGCTTTGGATAGTATGCAACTAAAACTGCATGCTCCCTCGTGTTGAGCACCTACCTTTGCATTCGCTAAGTAGAAATTGCTTTTTCGCTTGGCTAGCCCCAAACTCCAGATTATGACCCAGTATGCCGAGCGCGTCGACAGTCTCGACCTCGTACGCACTTCTGCCCGTGATTTTGCGGAAACGCACATCCGCCCGCACGTTATGGAGTGGGACGAGGCACAAACCTTCCCGCGTGAGCTGTTCACCAAACTCGGCGAGTACGGCTTCCTCGGGGTGCTTGTTCCTGAGGAGTATGGCGGGTCGGGCCTAGGCTATCAGGAGTACATCACGGTGGTCGAAGAGATTGCGAAAGTGGATCCGAGTATAGGACTTAGCGTTGCTGCCCACAATTCACTCTGCACCAACCATATCTTGATGTTTGGCAGTGAAGAGCAGAAGAAACGCTACCTGCCTAAGTTGGCGACCGGTGAGTGGATTGGAGCCTGGGGGCTAACGGAGCCAAATACTGGCTCGGACGCCGGTCGCATGAAGACGGTGGCCAAAAAGGAAGGTGACGACTACGTAATTAATGGCGCCAAGAACTGGATTACCCACGGCCTGAGTGCTGAGGTGGCTGTGGTGATCGTGCGCACCGGCGACCTGCTCGATTCGCACGGTATGACGGCCTTCATTGTCGAGCGGACCACCGACGGATTTCGCGGGGGCAAAAAGGAGAACAAGCTGGGCATGCGCGCCTCTGAGACAGCGGAAATGATCTTTGAAGACTGCCGACTGCCCGAAGGCAATCGTCTCGGGGCGGAAGGCGAAGGCTTCATCCAAGCCATGAAAATTTTGGACGGAGGCCGTATCTCTATTGCAGCGCTCTCTCTGGGCATCGCGAAGGGCGCCTACGAGGCAAGCGTAAGCTATTCGCAAGAGCGGGAGCAGTTTGGGCAACCGATTGCAAACTTCCAGGCCATCTCGTTCAAGTTGGCTGATATGCAGGCGAAAATTCACGCAGCAGAGCTGCTTACTCGCCAGTCGGGAGGCCTCAAGGATGCAGGAGAGCGCGTGACCAAAATTTCGGCAATGGCCAAGTACCACGCTTCAGAAACCTGCGTGGAGGTGAGCACTGATGCTGTGCAGATTTTTGGCGGCTACGGCTACACCAAGGATTATCCAGTTGAGAAATTCTACCGCGATTCAAAGCTCTGCACCATCGGAGAAGGCACGAGCGAGATCCAAAAATTGGTCATTTCGCGCGAAGTGCTGAAAGGAAACTAGAAGGCTACTGCCTCAGTACGACCAAGCGCTTTGAAATCCCAGTCGGCTGCCCACCGTAGCCTATCGGCGTGAGTACATAGACGCCTGGTGCTAGGGTTAGCTGATCAAGCTCATCGGCCGTCCAAAGTTGCTGGCGACCAATGAGGTCGACCACACTCACTTTTGAGTTGGCAAATACGCCAGCTACCGTTACCCTGCCAGAGCTAGGATTAGGAGCAATTGACCATTCGGCCAAGTTTATGCGCTCATCCAGGCTAGAAAATTGGTCGAGACTGTAGAAGGCTACCCCACCTCGACTAGTGCCAATCGAGGCTATCGTTCGGCCTTCGCTATCGATGCCAATGCTTGGGCTGAGTTCAAGGCCTTCGCCCAGCTGCTGGTCTGCGAACAGGGTTGCCGTGCCGCCAGCTTCTGAAGGCAGGTTGCTATAGATGAGCATACGGCCTTGGCCTGTACCGATGTAGAGCGCTCGAGGGTCGTCGCTAGGATAGAGAAACGGGCGAGCATTGACGCTGGTAAGCGACCCGGATAGTCGGACATCTATACCGCCGTATGAGTCCTCATCTGCGCTAGACGAGAACATGGGCTCGCTGGTAGTACCTCGGTTGATGAAGTACGCGAGCTTACCCCTTCGTTCGCCAATGATGAGATCGGGCAATCCATCACCGGAAACGTCTCCAACTGCAGGGGACGATCGTGAACCAACGTCGATGTCCATCCACTTGGTAACCAGTGGGGCGTACGCTACAGCTTGCCCAGGCCCAGCGAGGTTTTCGGCATAGCTGATGTAGCCGAGATCGCCGCCGACAAGTAGGTCCTCGTCTCCATCTCCATCCATGTCGTGCGCCACAGGATCTAGGCCTAGCAGAGATGGGCTGAGCACAGCGTTGAGCTTCGAAAGCCAGTCGGGCGACTGCTGGCTGTACCCTCCAACACCGTCAGACTCATAGTAGGCTAGTTCTGCCTGAGTTGCTCCATCGGCGGCGAAGCGGCTGTCGTTGCCAACTAGCATGTCCTGCTCCCCGTCGCCGTTGAAATCGCCCCAGGCAAGGTGTGCACCCCGACCATGGTCAAAGGCTTCACGCGTGAGAAAATCACGCTGGATAAGCTCCAACTCGCCCGAAGCGTCGGCGCTTGGCTCGTAGCGCCAGAGGCAGTCATAATCTTCGCCATTACCAGGGTTGCTAGGTGTAGCCACATAGCTGTTCTGGAGGCCTGAAGCCCCCTCCCTCGATCGCGCCAAGTTGTACACCCCTGGGAAATTCTCCAGATCAACAGCCACAGCCTCCGATGGCCAATCGTAGGATACTTCATTAAAAAAGACCTCACCATCGGCACCTGGCGCGTTGGTGAGTACTGTAACAAAGGGGGTATTGACGTCGCCGAGCAGCAGATCCAAATCACCATCGGCATCGATGTCGGAGGGTGTCACTGTCGATCCCGGATGGAGTCCACTGCGCGGTTGCAATCCGCCCTGGAAATCGCTTGGCGCGCAAATGCCAGGCATATCAGCAAGATTGATAATGCCATCGAGCCCACTTTCGTAGGCACCACCGTAGCAGTTGGTAGACTCTTCAAAGCGTAGGAAGCTGCGAGCGTCGGATGTTCGCGAGCCGTTATTGATGTAGTGGTGGATGTAGCCGCCAGCATTATCGAAGCTTAGCACATCTAGGTCACCGTCGCCGTCCAAATCCTCAATTGCAGGTATATCCGAAATGGCCACGAACATGAGTGTGCGATCTTGCTGCTGATCTCCGAAGTGGAGCGCATCAGCCGGATAGTCAGGAAACTGCACCTGCTCAAAGCGGAGACTTCCGTCGTTTTGGCGAAAGCCTTGATAGACAGCGATGCCTTGACGCAGCTCTGCATCTGAGTGCGTAAAAAGGTCCGGGACGCCGTCGGCATCGAAGTCTCGAAGCAATGAAAAGGCGATTGCTGGTGGCCAATCCTCCGTTAGCTCGGGAGCGTATTCATAGGGCTCGTCGGAACTCACAGGAATTCGAAAGGCGAGATGTACGTCGCCGTCGCGGTCAAACACATAGAGTTCGTCGAGGCCATCCCCGTCGAGATCGGCAAGGCTTAATTGCGCATTATTTAATCCTCCGCAATCTGCCAACACCTGCTGCACACCATCGCGCTCGATTGCTGGTGCAGGTCGTTCGAGCAGCATGTACTGCGCGCCTACCGGCCCGCACGCGAGGCAGGCAATCACAAATAGCAGGGTAAGCTTCGATAGCACGCGACCGATCATGTTCTTAAAAGTAAAGCAGCGGGGGTAAGTTGTGTAGAAGGTGCAGTGGCCATGACTAATTGTCGACTCAAATGTGCGGTTACCTTCCCCGGCCCCACCATGTTGCAGCTTTTAATTGCCAGACGCGCCACGCTCGTATTATTCTTCCTCTACGGAAGCATTTCTGCCATGTCAGCGGAAGTATCTCCGACGGAGATACTTAGCGCACTTTCACTTTCGCCGGAGCAAACGGTGACTGTCGATGGCGAAGCGCAATCTGCAACTGAACTAGCAACGACAATGGCAGCCGGTGATGAAGCCGGAGGGCTATTTCTATTCAGCGTAAACGACGCGCCACGATTGGCCCACGTGGCCATAGCCACTAACGGAACGGCACGCGTACGGAATGTCCCTCTGTGGCTCTCAATTGTACCTCCGCTGATTGCGATACTACTTGCGCTGCTTTTTAAGGAGGTTGTTACGAGCCTCTTTTTTGGGATCCTCGTAGGTGCCTTCATCGCTGGCGGAATGCGGCTCGACGGGGTTTTTTATGTATTCAAATCAGTGTGGGATGTTTCGGCCGACTATTTCATTCGTGCCCTCAACGATTCCGGGCATTTGTCCGTGATGATCTTCTCGTTACTGATTGGCGGAATGGTGGCTATCGTGTCGCGCAACGGCGGCATGGCAGGTGTGGTAAAGCGCTTGTCGGTACTTGCCCGCAATCGCATCAGCGCCCAGTTTAGTACCTACCTGCTGGGTATCGCGATCTTCTTCGATGATTATGCTAACACGCTGATCGTCGGCAATACGATGCGTCAGGTCACGGATCGTTTTGGCGTAAGCCGGGAGAAATTGGCCTATCTCGTCGATGCGACGGCAGCCCCTATCGCAAGCGTGGCCTTTATTACGACATGGATCGGTGCCGAACTCGGCTATATCCAGAGTGGTTTGGAGGCGATCCCCGATTTCCCAATCACGACTACGCCGTACGCGATCTTTCTCGAGTCGCTGAAGTACAGCTTCTATCCAATCATGACTCTGACGTTCATGGCGCTACTCATTCGCAGTGGTCGTGACTATGGTCCCATGCTGAAGGCAGAGCGAACGCGGTATGCGGCTTTCGCCAAAACAGCAAACGCACAGCCAGCCTCAGATGCTGACGGGGATGTGATGGCAAGTGGTATCGACGACGGCGAATTTGATCCCGTGCGTGGAGCACCGCTGCAGGCCCGGAATGCAATTTTCCCAGTGCTGACGGTGATTGGGGTTACGATGTTTGGGCTCGTCGAAACGGGTATGACTTCGCTGGCCGGCGATTTGAGCGAAGCTGGGCTGCCAGCCGCAGGCTACGGCCAAATTTGGGCGGGACTGAGTTCCCTCTCCGGTGAAGAGCTTGGCTTCTTTCGCAAGTTGGGCTTGCTCATTGGGTCTTCCGACAGCTACGTCGCACTACTCTGGGCGAGCCTCAGTGGAGTGATTGTGGCGCTAGCAATTACGCTAGGTCGTCGCATCATGAGCCTCGAGAAGGCAATGGAGTCAATGCTCCACGGCTTTGGAACTATGCTGCCAGCGCTTGTTATACTGACGCTCGCTTGGGGCCTTGCGGCAGTAACCGAAGACTTACACACGGCTACTTTTCTTACTGAGGCGCTAGAGGGCAACATATCGCCCGTTTTGCTGCCGGGCTTAATTTTCATCCTTGCCGCTTTCATTAGCTTTTCGACCGGCAGCTCGTGGAGTACGATGGCGATACTCTACCCGATCGCGATCCCTACTACTTGGGCAGTTGCCACAGCCGCAGGCTTCGATGTCGATCACAGTTTTGCTTTGTTGCTGAATGTGGTGAGCACAGTGCTTGCGGCGAGTGTTCTCGGAGATCATTGTTCGCCAATTAGCGATACCACGATACTTAGCTCTTTGGCCAGTCAGTGCGACCACCTACAACATGTGCGCACGCAACTACCCTATGCATTGACCGTTGGCGCAGTAGCCCTCGCAGCCAACGTTATCTCTGCGATGATTGACGGTGGTTGGCTCTTGAGTATCGGGCTCTTCGTCGCTAGCGGACTGCTTTTCTGGCTTTTGATCCGTACAGTAGGAAAACCGCTGCAGCCGAGCTTCGACGAGTGAGGGGATAGCATTCGATCAATTCCGAGCTGACTGTAGATGGCCTTTTATCCACTCGATTTAGAGGAGACAGTAGCCGCCGTACGGGCCTGCACGTTTTGTGAGCCGCACCTGCCATTAGGCGCCAATCCCATCGTACAAGCTGACCCGAGAGCAAGAATTGCGTTGGTCTCGCAGGCGCCAGGTCGCATTGCGCACGAAAAGTCGATGCCCTACCTCGATCCAAGTGGAAGGAGACTTCGCAGTTGGCTGGGTGTCACGGAGGCGGAATTTTATGAGAGTGGTCACTTTGTAATTCTGCCCATGGGCTTCTGCTACCCAGGCAAGAAAGGTGGCGGCGACGCACCACCGCGGCCGGAGTGCGCCCCGTTGTGGCACGACCGCATGTGGGCTGCTCTCCCTATGCTACGACTGAAGGTGCTGATAGGGGCCTACGCACAACGCGCCTACTTGGGCAAAGACGGGAAAAAGACGCTCACGGCTACTGTAGCGGCGCATGCTGAATATCTACCGGAATTTTTGCCCATCCCCCATCCCAGCCCGCTCAACAACCGCTGGTTGAAAAGCAATCCCGACTTCGAACACGAAGTAGTCCCCAAGCTGCAGGCCATCGTCCGCGACGAACTGGGCTAAGCATCCACCATCCCCTGTCCTTTGTCCAGCATCCAGCATCCTGTGTCCTACATCCAGCATCCTGCATCCTGCATCCTGTATCGTGTATCCTACATCCAGCATCCAGCATCCCGCATCCAGCATCCTGTATCCTCCCTCCCAACCAACTTCTCTGCCCACCGTTTGTCCTACATGCCCAAAGCCGTTGCCAAAGCGCATTTGCCTTCCAAGGTGTGTCCAGCGTGCAAACGACCATTTGCTTGGCGCAAAAAGTGGGCGCGTGATTGGCCAAATGTGAAATATTGTAGCGAACGCTGCCGCCGCTCATCCAAGAATGCCACCGCCGCATGAACTCTAACGCCTCCTCGGCACGTCGCTCGACCCCTCACGACTTTCGCGAAGACGGGCGCATGGGATTCCACCCTTTCAACGTGATCATGATTCTCACGTTGGTGGGCATCGCTGTACTGTTTTTAGCCCTGTCTGGCGCATTCATCTACTCTAGAGTCCAGGCGGAGTTGCCACCTATCAAGGTGCCATGGATGTTTATCGCCAACAGCCTCGTGTTGCTGGCCAGCTCATGGACCATCCATCAGGCGAAGCACGCATATCTAGACGACGATACCGAAAAGTATAAGCGCTCCTTGGTGTTTACGATGGGCTTGAGCGTTGTCTTTTTGGTCCTGCAAATTGTAGCGTGGCAACAGCTGTTTACGCAGGAAATCTTTCCGCAAACTGATGTCTCAGCAGCTTACCTCTACGCCCTATCTGGCATGCACTTCGCCCACGTAATTTTTGGGCTGCCCTTCATCCTCGGCTTTTACCTCGTAGCGCGGAAGCGTATGCGCGAGCCCGTAAGCGTCCTCGTCTACTTTTCCGATCCCGTAAAACGCTTAAAGCTGCGGATGCTCACCATGTACTGGCACTTCATGGACGCGCTCTGGATTTACCTCGTAGCGTTTTTGCTTATCAATCGAGCGCTCTACTAGACTTGCCTGGTTTCACTAGTACCCAAGGGCCAGCACATCATCGAAATCTATGGGCTCGCATATCATTCGAGCGCAACGGAAACGCAACAAAGTTCGGCTAAATTGAGGCTAAGCAAGATATATAGGAAATTATCGGTCGCTGCACGAGGAATGGGTTGGGTTGGCCTGGCGCTTAAGCTTAGTGCAAAGCAATTCGGAGAACGATTTGGATAATCCCCGAACTGTGCAAGTACTTGCAAGTTCGCGCCAGGCGTATCATTCGCCCAATTCTAACCTATGCTGGAGCCTACTCACTACAGTCGACAAGTCACTCAAAGCGCGACCCAGCCGGCAGCCCAAGCTATGCTTTTGGCCACAGGATTGACGCGAGAAGACTTGTTGTTGCCACAGGTGGGCATTGCCTCATGTGGCTGGGAAGGCAACCCGTGCAATATGCACCTCAATGCCCTTGCTGCGACGATAAAGCAGCCGCTGCGCGATCGCGAGCTGGTGCCGATGCTGTTTCATACTATCGGGGTTAGTGACGGCATTTCTATGGGGACACCCGGGATGCGCCACTCACTGCCAAGCCGTGAGGTGATTGCAGACAGTATAGAAACCGTAGTAAGCGCGCAGTACTACGATGCACTCGTCGCTGTGGTTGGCTGCGATAAGAATATGCCCGGAGCAATGCTAGCGATGCTCAGGCTTAATCGGCCAAGCGTGCTCGTGTACGGGGGTACCATAGCGCCAGGCTGCCACCTCGACCAGAAGCTGGACGTAGTGAGCGCATTCGAAGCATTAGGGCAACGCCAAGCTGGAAAAATTTCGGATGAGCAGTTTACGGCTATCGTAGACCACGCTTGCCCTGGACCTGGTGCTTGCGGTGGCATGTACACAGCAAACACGATGGCAAGCGCTGCAGAAGCCTTAGGGCTAAGTGTGCCGGGCAACGCGAGCATACCAGCTACACATCCCGATAAGCAAACTGAATCGAGTCGAATTGCCGAGGCAATTGAGACTGCCCTGCATCGCCAACTTTTGCCGCGCGACATCGTGACGCGCAAAGCAATGGAAAATGCTGTGCGCGTAGTCACTGTATTAGGTGGAAGTACCAATGCCGTACTCCACCTACTTGCCATCGCGACAACTGCAGAACTCGACTTCACACTCGCGGACTTCAACCAACTCAGCGCTGCAACTCCACTTCTCGCTGATCTTAAGCCTAGCGGGCGCTACGTCATGGAAGATCTCTTCCACGTTGGAGGAGTCGCAGCGGTGATGAAGTTAATGCTCGAGGAAGGGCTACTTCACGGCGACTGCATGACCGTGAACGGCAAGACCATGGCTGAAAACCTGGCAAACACCGCTTCCCTATCTGAGGAGCAAGATGTAATTCGGCCTTTCGGCAAACCGATAAATGCAACGGGACACCTGCGCATTCTTCACGGCAACTTGGCTGTAGACGGCGCCGTCGCCAAAATTACCGGCAAAGAAGGTGAACGCTTTACCGGTCCTGCACGCTGCTTCGACTCTGAGCAAGCAGTAAATGACGCCATCGCTGCCGAGGAGGTACACGCGGGGGAGGTGGTCGTGGTTCGCTATTGCGGACCAGTAGGTGGCCCTGGAATGCCCGAAATGCTCAAGCCTACTGCTGCCCTCATGGGCTCTGGACTCGGTAAAGAGGTAGCCCTCATCACAGATGGCCGCTTCAGCGGCGGTTCGCACGGCTTTGTGGTTGGGCACGTGGCTCCAGAAGCCCAGGTAGGAGGTACGATTGGATTGGTCGAAAATGGAGATATCATCGAGATCGATGCAGTACGTCGCCAAATCATACTACACGTCGATGAGGCGACACTGGAAGCCCGTCGCGCCAACTGGCAGCCTAAGTCTACTGAGCGCACCGGCAGTCTCTCTAAATACGCTCGTCTAGTTAGTCAGGCTAACTTCGGTTGTGTAACCGACAGAGTACCAGAACCTGTAACGTCGTTCGCGGCGCAAAGTCAGTGATATGAGTCAGCGTAAAGACCCCATTGAGTCGGCTCGCGTCGAAGAAAAGCCCCGACGTATGTCAGGGGCTAACGCGCTGTTGGAAGGTCTCCGCCGCCACGATACCGATCTGATTTTTGGATACCCGGGCGGTGCAATCATGCCTGTGTATGATGCCCTTCACGGTGCGCCTGATCTCAGACATGTTTTGTTTCGTCATGAGCAAGGCTGCATTCACGCGGCCCAAGGATATGCACGTACGCTGCGCCGCACGGCTGTGGTCATGGTGACGAGTGGCCCTGGCGCTACTAACATCATTACAGGGCTTGGTGACGCACTGCTCGACTCTACTCCGTTGGTTTGCTTTACAGGGCAGGTGCACTCAACGCTGCTCGGCACAGATGCTTTTCAGGAAACTGACGTCGTTGGTTGCACCATGAGTGTGACCAAGTGGAATACTCAGGTAACTCGCGCAGAGGACATTCCAGCCGCTATTGAGAAAGCATTTTATGTCGCCAACACCGGCCGGCCTGGTCCAGTGCTCATCGACATTACCAAGGATGCGCAAGTAGGCATGTTCGACTATGCGCCTCCACAGCCGCTTCGCATCCGCAGCTATGTGGCTAAACCTCCTGTAGACGCTGACGGTGTTGCACGAGCCGCAGAAATGCTACAACAGGCCGAACGTCCACTGATCATTGCCGGTCATGGTGTGCAGATTGCAGGTGGTGTAGCAGATCTCCGCGAGCTACTCGAAGTTTATGCTGCACCAACTGCACTTACGCTGCAAGGTCTGGGGAATCTTCCCTTTAAGCACCCCGCCTGCGTTGGTATGGCAGGTATCTACGGGCACATCGCGCTCAATCGCCTCCACGATGAGGTTGATGTAGTACTAGCCTTGGGCATTCGCTTCGACGATCGAGTCACTGGGCCTGTCGCGAATTTTCTCCCGAACGCGAAGGTCATTCACATAGACATTGACGCTAGCGAACTGGGTAAAAATGTCCCGGTGGAAGTCCCAATCTGGTCGGATGTCCGGGACGCTATGCGTTTGCTGATACCTCAGCTTAAGCCGCGCAAATTTGACGCCTGGCTCAATCGCTTCCAGACTGAAGACGCCGAGGAAAAGCGTACAGTACGCGATGTCGTGACGCAGCCTTCGCCAGTCTCCACGCCGACTATGGAGCAAGTGGTGGACACCGTGGGTCGCCTCGCCGCAAAGGATGCAATTGTGACTGCCGACGTGGGTCAGCATCAAATGGCCTCGGCTCGCTATTTCGGGTTTGACGAGCCTCATCGATGGCTAAGTAGCGGCGGTGCTGGTACTATGGGCTTCGCCCTCCCGGCAGCGGTAGGTGCGCAACTTGCCCAGCCAGATACAGAGGTCATTTGCTTCGTCGGTGACGGCGGATTTCAAATGACTTCCCAGGAGATGGGTACGGCTTACGAGCACGAGTTGCCGATCAAGGTCGTGCTGCTCGACAACAGCCGCCTCGGTATGGTGCGCCAGATGCAGGATCTCGTGTTGGAAGGTCGAGTGTATGGTGTGCAGATGCAGCCGCCCAAGTTTGATGTTTTGGCGCAAGCCTACAGTTGGACCCCCTTCTATTGCGACAAGGCCGGAGATTTGGAGAAGACCGTTGCGGAATTTCTGAGCACGGAAGGCCCTTGCCTGTTTCACGTACCAATTGATCCAAAGGATGATATCTATCCCGTTGTGCCTTTCGGCAAAACGCTAAAGCAAATCATGTTGGGCCCCGAGAACGAAGCATCGTGAGCGAGCCTAAAACACAGAGCTACACCTTCGTGGTGTTTACGGAAGACCTCACGGGTCTTCTCGCGCGAGTTGTATCGGTGTTTGCCCGTCGCCACATCAACATCGACAGTCTCACTACATCGCCCTCTAGTTCGGTTAACATTCACCGATTTACCATCGTGGCCGAGGTGACGGAAAGCATGATGATCCAATTGCGGGCACAACTCAACAAACAGGTCGACGTACTGCGCGCCTTCGCGTACGATGATGATCAGGTGGTGCGTCAGGAAATTGCTCTTTACAAAGTCCCTACAGAGGCCTTTTCAAATGGCGATGCGGTCGAAAGCATCGTGCGTCGTCACAATGCCCGCATCTTAAGCATTGAGCCGGAGTACGTCGTCATTGAGCGCACCGGACATCCTCACGAAACCGCATCACTACTCGAAGACTTACGGCTCGTTGGAGTCTACGAATTTGTGCGATCGGGAACGATCGCGGTTGTGAAACCGATGGAACAACTCAACACTTACTTACAGGCGATCGCCGCCGAAAACAATTGATTAAACATGCCAACTCTAGATTTTGGCGGTGTGCGCGAGCACGTCGTAACCCGCGAAGAATATCCGCTCGAAAAAGCTCGCGAGAAGCTCAGCGCTGAAACCATTGCGGTGATCGGCTATGGCGTGCAAGGCCCAGGTCAGGCGCAAAACTTGCGTGACAACGGCTTCAAGGTGATCGTGGGTCAGCGTAAGGGTGGCGGCTCTTGGGATAAGGCCGTCCGCGACGGATGGGTACCAGGGGAAACTCTTTTTCCTATTGCTGAAGCCGCCAAGCAGGCGACGCTGGTGATGTACCTCCTCAGCGATGCTGCCCAGATTTCACAATGGCCCACAATTAAGGATGCACTCAACCCGGGCGACGCGCTGTATTTCAGCCACGGCTTTGGCATCACGTACCACGAACGTACCGGTATCGTACCCCCAGAGGGCGTCGACGTCTTTTTGGTAGCACCAAAAGGTTCGGGCACAAGCCTGCGTAGGTTATTTGTGGAAGGACGGGGCCTGAACTCGTCTTACGCAGTATTTCAGGACGCTACTGGCCGCGCCCAAGAACGTGCTATCGCACTCGGTATAGGCATTGGTTCAGGCTACCTGTTCGAGACCACCTTCGAGCGGGAAGTCTACTCCGACCTCACCGGCGAGCGGGGAAGCCTCATGGGCGCAATTCAGGGATTGTTTGAGGCGCAATACGACGTGCTTCGCCAAAATGGCCACACCCCAAGTGAAGCCTTTAATGAAACCGTCGAGGAATTGACGCAAAGCCTCATGCCGCTCGTTGCCGAAAATGGTATGGACTGGATGTACGCCAACTGCTCTACGACTGCCCAACGCGGAGCGCTCGACTGGAAGGATAAGTTTCGCGATGCGGTGCGTCCAGTGGTTGAAGAACTCTACGAAGAGGTGCGAACCGGCCGCGAGGCGCAGCGCTCAATAGATACTAACTCTAAGGAGGATTACCGAGAAAAGCTGGAGGCCGAGCTAGCAACACTTCGCGACAGCGAGATGTGGCGAGCTGGAAAGACGGTGCGCAGCTTGCGGCCAGAGCGGGCCAAGCAGCCTGTGTAGGCAGCGCAGCTGCCGGTACTGCGGATCGCCGAGACGCTTTGTCCTGCAGATCGGCGATCTGCAGGACAAGCGAGCCCCGCCAACTCTACGAGTCGGCGGGGCTCTCAATTTTTGGCCTCTGGAAGACCGTTTGCGGAAGTAAATCCGCGTTCGCCTAAGCGGCGTGGGCGTGCGTCGGAAGCGGTTGTTAAGACGGCTTCTGGGCGCTGCTGCAAGATACATTAGCTTTGGCGCATATTCAAATATACGGAACGAAATTTTGTATAATTTTTCTTGGCCACTTATAACTCTGATAATTCATGGTTCGTCAAAATCTGGGAGATGGTTAGGTGTTGGCGTTCATCACAGCCACCGCATGACCAATATCAAACTTCAAATCTTCGATAGCCTCAATGCCCACAGAGAGCCGCAGCAGCCCCTCAGTCACCCCTATCAGGTCTTGATCGGAGGCGGACAAATTGCGGTGGGTGGTTGTAGCAGGATGAGTGATCAAACTCCGCGCGTCACCTAGGTTGTTGCTGATCAAAATTAGTTTGAGCGCATTGGCAAAACGGAATGCGGCCGACTCACCACCGGCTATCTCAAATGAAATGAGTGTCGAAGGTCGCTTCATCTGCTGCTGCGCTAGTGCATACTGCGGGTGATCTGAACGTCCAGGATAAAGCACACGCTGCACACCGGGCTGGTCTGCAATAAAGTCGGCCAGGCACTCTGCATTTGAGGTTTGCTGCGCGCATCGTAGCGGTAGGGTTTCCAGTCCTTTGAGCAGCGTCCAAGCATTAAACGGACTCATGCTTGGGCCTGTGTGTCGTATGTATGGTTCCAGGTGC
>ENA-ORXU01001687-ORXU01001687.1-marine-metagenome-genome-assembly--contig:-NODE-1687-length-17097-cov-10.568801_pt1 | contig 17097 bp, 15 predicted proteins | sample MGYA00237869_ERZ511484 | MGnify/ENA metagenome assembly ERZ511484
CACTTCACATACTCTGCCTTGTCTAAATATCAAACATCTTGCTGTAAAAATAACCTCGAAAGATCAACAGACCCTAAACTTATTTATTAAATTTACATCACTAAACCTATAATTTATATATCGATTAATGCTAAAGAGCAAAATTAAGGAGAAACCAATGCGCCTTGTTCAATCCATAGTGCTAATTGTTCTCTTTCTTTTTGTGTCATATGAGTTTTATTCATCAATGGCATATCATTACTGTCTATGACACGTGCTTTAATACGAGGTAACCATTGGTTAACTGAGTTTATATCATTAAAAATAACGCCAGCAGGAGCAATAGTAAATATATCATCAGTCGGTGACGCCGAGTGACAACTCGCGCATCGATTAATAATAATATTATTTATGGTCGCTGATGAAACCTGAGTTGTTTTTTGTTGTGCTGAAAACTCCATTTTTTTAGGTGCTATTAAATAAGCTAACACGACTAAAGCTACAACAGCTCCAACAAAAATTAACGGCTTTTGTTTACCGAAATGTTTAAGCACAAAATATTGTCTTATGGCAGCAGTTATTAATACTATTGCCATCAGTACCAACCAATTAGCACTATGATTATAGGTCATTGGGTAGTGATTGGAGATCATAATAAACAATATAGGAAGTGTTACGTAAGTATTATGGGTTGAACGTAGCTTAGCGTTTAAGCCATATTTTGCCTCAGGTTGTTTGCCTACTTCAACAGCTTTAACTAAAGCGCGTTGCGAAGGCATAATACCGAAAAATACATTGCCTGCCATAATGGTGCCAATAATAGCGCCCATGTGCATGTATGCGCCTCTAGCACTAAAAATTTGTGTTAAGCCATAAGATAAAAGCGTTGCTAGCACAATAAGGATAGCGCCTAATATCAAACTATGATCTTTTAATTTGGTTCTAACTAAAATTTCATAACAGCTAACACCAACGATAATTGAACCAATACCTAATAATATGGCTTGAGTTTGGTTTATATCAGCAATATTTTTATCAATTAAATAGGCATCTGCACCAACATAAAACATTAATGATAAGAGTAAAAATCCGGTTAACCACGTGGTATAAGCCTCCCATTTAAACCAATGTAAAGTTTTAGGCATTTTTTCTGGGGCGAGTTTATATTTAGCGACTTCATAAAATCCACCACCATGTATCGCCCATAAATCTCCGGAAATTCCTTTTTCTTTTTTCCACTCTGGAGGGCTTTGCAGGTGATTGTCTAACCACACAAAGTAAAATGAAGCGCCTATCCAAGCTATTCCGGTAATTAGGTGAGCAAACCTAATCACTAGGTTTAGCCATTCAGTTACATAAGGATCAATTAACATACACGCTCACCCATTATATGTGTTGCTTTAACATGACGTTCGTCACCAAGCATGCTTAAAATAAATAACTGTTCAGTGAGTGTTTTACAATGTTGCATGCGCCTTTGCATTAATGGCGTTGCTTTTGTGTCTATTACAATAAAATCAGCTTCTGCTCCTTTTACAAAATTACCAATCGTGCCTTCTAAATCTAACGCTATTGCTCCACCCAATGTAGCGAGATAAAAAGATTTAAAAGGACTAAGTTTATCTCCTCGCAATTGTTGAGTTTTATAAGCTTCGTTTAGGGTACTAAGCATTGAAAATGTTGTACCGGCACCAATGTCTGAGCCCATACCAATATTGACTTTAAACGTTTCAGCCTGCTTTAAATTAAATAAACCACTGCCTAAAAATAAATTAGAGCTTGGGCAAAATGCTATAGCCGATCCGGTGTCTGCTAAACGCTGACATTCTTCGTTATGCAGGTGTACACCATGAGCAAAAACACTTCGCCTGCCAAGCAAGTGACTTTTATCATATACATCTAAATAATTTTTACTGTCAGGAAATAGTGATTTAACCCATTCAATTTCATTTTTGTTTTCAGATAAATGTGTTTGTAAATAAACGCTGGGATATTCTTTGAGTAAACGCCCTGCTTGATTAAGTTGTTCTGTTGAGCATGTAGGTGCAAAGCGGGGGGTTATGGCATATTGCAGTCTACCTCTGTTATGCCATTTTTCAATTAGCGCTTTGCTATCGGTGTAACCAGTTTCGGGCGTGTCGGATAAGTCATCTGGGCAGTTTTGATCCATTAAAACTTTACCGCAAATCATACGAAGATTACGTTTTTCTGCAACGCTAAAAAATGCATCAACTGAGGCTTTATGTACGGTTCCAAAGACCAATGCTGTTGTTGTTCCTGCACTAAGCATTTGACTCATAAAAAATTCAGCCACTTTTATACCATGGTTTAAATCACTAAATTGCTTTTCCGCAGGAAAGGTATAGTTTTCAAGCCATTCTAATAGCTGCTCACCGTAGGAGGCGATCATTTCTGTTTGAGGATAATGTACATGAGTATCGATAAAACCAGGCATTATTAGCCCATCGGTATAGTGAATAACTTCAGCTTTGTATGGTAAGGTTGGTAATAATTCATGAGCATGTCCAAGCTTTTCTACTAAGCCATTTTTAATAATAATGATCGCATCTGTAAAATATTCATAGCTATTTTCTAATTCTACGGTAGAGGGATCTGCTAAAAAATGCAGCAACTCGCCTCTATAAATTTTTAACATAGGTTTACCTTAATTTTTGTCTTTTTTACTATTTTTTCTGATTAACTTATTTTGTATAAAGTTTTATAAGGAAATAACGAGCGTATCTATAAGTTTATTATCTGTTGAGGGTTCCAATGAAATAACATCACAGTTATCGCCCTCACCGCCTCGATCGACAACTAAAAAATCACAGACTTCATTTAAAGCTAAACAATAATGGTGCCACGTACCTTTGTGATAATTAACCCCTTGATTTGCACTCGCTAAAAATACGTGTAATTCATTAATATTAAAATCGCCAGCTGGCGCTACCACTACTAAATAAGGCTGTTGACTAAGCGGCATAAACGCTTGGCTTGATAATGGATGCCTTTCCATCATGTTAATGGTGATCGGTTGTAATAAAGGGGTCGATCTAAAAATATTGATCAGTGTACGTCCGTTATTAGTAGAAATATCTACGTTTGCTAAATCATGATACCGCTCGGTAAATCCATCGTTTATAGAAAAATGTTGGTTATTTTCATTAATTTCCATTACATCGCCAAACGGTAAAAAATTTTGTTTAGTTAATGGTTTAGGCGTTAGTCGCTTAATGTTTTTACTCATTTGTTAACTACCTCGGTAGGTTGAATAACCATACGCAGATAGAAGTAATGGAATATGGTAATGATCTCCACTCGCATCAAGCTCGAAAACAATATCAACATAAGGATAAAAACCCTTTGTTGCTATCGAATTAAAATAGCTTCTAGTATCAAAATGCATGCGGTATAAACCTGCAGGTAATTTAATGGAGCCTGCTAAAAATTGCGCTATACGACCATCTTGATTCGTTATACCGGTAGCTAATTGCTGCCATTGTCCGTTATCGGTTTGTTGATAAAGCGTAATAGGAAGATTGTTAGCAGGTAACCCACAAGAGGTATCTAATACATGAGTGGTTATTTGGCTTATTGTGTTTGTACTAGTCATTAAAGCGCTCCAACATTTTAATGAGCCGTATTTGAAATATTTTACGTTGTTCTTCTGCCGCGTTAGTTAGCTCAGTTGATTGGTTGTTAGGTAAGCGTTGTTTAAGCAATAGCAGCATTTCTTCTGCTGATTTTCCTGTTGCGCAAACGATAAAGATAAAACCAAATTTTTTATGATACTCATTGTTTAATTTTTCAAGTTCAACTAATACGTTGTTACTAGCCTTATTAACAGCGCTTTGTTCTTCACTGGCTAGTGCTTTAGCATGAACAAGAGTATTTGCGTATTTAGCTCTAAGTGAATTAACATCACCAATTTTGGGGTGCCCCTCAAATGCCTCTAAATAATCATTCTCTGAAAGTTGCGCCCAATATTTATTTGCACAATTAATTAGTTGAGTTTGGTTTGCAATGGGCAATGCACTAACCATGAAATTTACCCACTTTGTAGAGGTACAACATTGCATAAACACTTGAACTGCATCAATTTCAGACACGTTATTCAGGTTATTTATAGCCAATTCATACTTGCAGTTTTTTTTATGAATAACATTTTCGTAGTTGCTTAGGTCTTCTGTGAGTTCAGATCCTCTACCAAATATACGCATTCGTGAAACGCCACCGTCAGGAAAAATACTTAATTTTACATGGGTATAAACGTTAGAAGGCTTAGTAATTTCTTGAATAAATAAGTGCTCGCGGTGTGCGTATAATTTTGTTTTAGAAATAATAATTTCCCAACACGCATTATTTTGCGTAAAGTCATCATCAGTTGTAATAGTGCCTTCTAAAATAAAGGTATCAGGGAAGTTACCCTTAAAATGGCATGTATCTATAATAACTTTTTCTACACTTCCCGACTGACCCAACTTAACGATTGACCAATCTGGTCCAGGATCTCTACGGCGCTTAGTTTCCCAACCGTCACCCATATCTTTTCCACGACCTGGCATAATAAGATTATTTTTATCACTAAAAAACATATCACTAACGAGTAAAGCCTTGCCGCCATTTTTTATGTAGGCTAAATCTACTAATTCACCTGTGAGGAAATCATCCCAACTCACATCTGCTTCACCGTATACACGTAAGCGCGCAACACCGCCATCAGGAAAAATATTTAAACGCACATGAGTCCATGATTTTTCGAGAACGTTATTACCCGAAGCCTCAGATAAATCAAATATATTTTGGCTATGAGCTTGAACCAAGCTTTTATCTAAAATAGTATGCCAAACCGTGTTATTATCGGGCTGCACTTCACTAACACAAGCTTCAACAGATACAGTTTGCGGCGCATTACCTCTAAAGTAATTTGTATCTATATCAAAACCTTTGATTACACCACGAATACCTAATCGAATGATGCACCAATCAAATTCTCTCCCATTATCTCTACCGTAACTCCGCCTAGACTCCCATCCATCCATCCATTTACCGCGTTCAGTGTATTTATCATCAATAAAAATACCACGACCTGATTTGAGTAGGTTTTCCATTTCAGCAAAAAAATCATCACTACACGATAAGGTTTCTCCACCAACACGTTCGCTAGCCAGATCAACAAATTGTGTTTTTAGCTTTAAGGCTATTGCAGCAGTTGTACCGGTTAAGGTATTTTGCTGCTGAGTGTTTTCGATCATTTTTGCTCCAAAATTCGGTAGTAACTAATTAATACCAATTGAATTACTTTTTATAACCGTTACCTATCAAATGCTGCTTTTAGAACATTTTAATAATAACGATAATGTTTGCTTAATAAATAGAAGATTCTTTAAGAATAATGCGCCCTTTAGGCTTATTCATAAAGGAGTTTTGACTATATACAGGGTGACCGCTTACGTAAGTGTGCAGTATTTCACCTTGTACTTCTCTGCCCTCATAAGGTGTTATTTTATGTTTATGTTTGATCATCTCATTAGTAATGGTGAATACTTTCTCATCATCAAAAATAACAAAGTCTGCATCGTAACCTATTTTTATTTGACCTTTATAATGTTCAAGCCCTGCAAATTTAGCTGTTTCAAACGACATTAATCTAGCCATATCAACTAAAGTAAAACCTCTATTTTTAGCTTCGGTCCATATAAGCGATAAACCAAATTGTAAAGCTGAAATACCACCCCATGCTTTTTCAATATCACCAGTATCAATATGTTTTAACTGAGGTGTACAAGGTGAATGGTCTGAAACAATAAAACTAATACTGCCATTTTTTATGGCTGCCCATAAAGACTCACGATTAGTATTTTCTCGAATGGGTGGGCAACATTTAAACAATGTTTTACCATCAGGAATATTTTCAGAGGCGAGTGTTAAGTAATGTGGACAGGTTTCAGCAGTAAAACGAAGCCCTGCTTGTTTTGCTTCATTAATACTTTTTAATGCTTCATCAGACGATAAATGAACAATATGCACTTTGCAGTCATAGCCTTTTTGTTTTGCCTCAGTGGCTAAGTCAACCATTAAAGCAACGGCATCATTCTCCCATTTTTTGGGGCGTGACGCTAAAAAGCTGTTATATTTATCACCAATAATTGGATCAGGAAGTGAACCACAATCCAACTCGGCATGAATAAGGTAAGGTACGTTGTGTTTGGCTAAAATAGGCATTGCTTTACGAATATCACTTGCCTGTACATTAGGAAATTCTTCAATACCTGAATCAATTAAAAACGATTTAACACCTAATACGCCTGCATTTAACAGATCGTCTAATTGATCAATATTATCGGGAATAACTCCGCCCCAAAATCCACAGTCTACCCAAAGCTTGTTGTGCACTGCCGCTAATTTTTCTTTAAAAGCGGCTTTAGTGGTAGTAACGGGTATGCAATTTAACGGCATATCAACGAGTGTTGTTATTCCACCTGCTGCTGCGGCTTGAGTTGCCGTATTAAATCCTTCCCACTCTGTTCTACCAGGTTCATTAATATGTACGTGCGAATCCACCAATCCAGGCATAATAACCTTATCGAGATAGTCAATAACGTCGCAATCAACTTTATGGTTATAGGGGTGAATAGCATTAATTAAACCATTCTTAATTTCAATACAAGCAGGTTTTACTTGTACTTCCCCTTCAATAACCACTTTTTTACTCTGTATAGCAAAGTGCATCACTTGATCCTAAGTTATATAATGATTTTTTTAAATTCAAAGTTTAATAAATGCCGATTAATTGTATTTACTCATTAAATTAAGCTTTCTAACTAGGGTCTGTTGATCTTTCAGGGTTAAATTTTATTCAATTTAAAACGAATTTAATCGCGATGTGAGCTTTGTCTAATAGTTATTCTATTAAAGAAGCGAACAGCAATGAGTAAATTCGTTTTAAATGAACCCAGAGGGCAGTACTTGTTTGAAATTTATACGTCGTTATCGTATGTTCGAGTAGCTAGCTACACTTCACATACTCTGCCTTGTTTAAATATCAAACACCTTGCTGTAAAAATAACCTCGAAAGTTCAACAGACCCTAATGAGTTGTTTAATTTTTTTTAAAGAAACACCTTGGTGAGATCCTCTAGCTTTAACCGTATTTTTAACGGCTGGAAGATCAGCAACAGTGTCTTTATTTTTTTTCGTGTTAGTATCCGAATTTGTGTTTGCTTGATAACAACTAATTATTTGCCCAGCAACGGAGATCGCAACTTCCATGGGTAACTTACCGCTAACTTCGGGTAAACCTATTGGGCAATGCATACGATTAACTAACGCTTCATCAATATCGCGGTGTTTGTATCTTTGCTTAAATCGACGCCATTTAGTATCAGATGCAATTAAACCAAGGTAAGTAAAGTCGCCACGTTTTAAAATAGCTTGAGAAATATCAAAATCCATTTGATGGTTATGTGTCATCACAATAAAATAACTATTAGCGGGCATAGTAGCGACTTCATCTTCTGGAGATTCGCTAACAATAATTTGGGTATTATTAAAATGTTTTGCATGTGCTGGAAATTGCGACACCCTGCTATCAACCCATGAGGTTTGACAAGGTAATGCTGTCAACATTGGCATCAGTGCCTGCCCTACGTGACCGGCACCAAACAACATGATATTTACCCCTGTTGCTGCAAAGCATTCAAATAAAACAGTAGCCGTGCCACCACAACATTGACCTAACTGACTACCTAATTCAAAATGCTCAATATATTGAGCATTTTGCTCATTGTTTAATAATACGTGAGCAAACTGTGTGGCTTTAAACTCTAAGTGTCCGCCACCAATGGTATCGAAAAACTCATCGCTAGTAACGACCATTTTAGTACCACTATTACGTGGGGTTGAGCCAGTTATACGAATTAGAGTAACCAACACGTAAGCCTTGCCTGTTTTATTGAGTTGGTAAGTTGCAGCACTCCAATTTGGCTTAAGCGTCATCACTATTACCTTCAATATTACCTTCACTACCTTTGCAATAAACTGCGCTAGAGATATTAGCCTTGTTTTCAAAATTAGAGGTCTCAGTGGCGATTGCTTTCATAGATTCTACCGCCCATAAAACACGCTCAGGAGTTGCTGGTGTATCAAGCTTTGGGCTTAACTTATAATCAGCAACACTGGCTATTGCATCTTTTAATGCAGACCATACAGATATTGCTAACATAAATGGAGGCTCTCCTACCGCTTTTGAATTGTAAATGGTGTGTTCTTTGTTAGGATCATCAGGCACTAAATTCACTCTAAAGTCTTCAGGTGTATCGCTAATAGCAGGTATTTTATAAGTTGCAGGGTTGTTTGAAAGTAATAGACCTTGGTTATTCCACATTAATTCTTCAGTGGTTAACCAGCCCATACCCTGAATAAATGCCCCTTCAATTTGACCTTTATCAATGGCTGGATTTAACGAATGACCCACATCGTGAAGAATATCAGCCCGTAATACTTTATATTCCCCCGTTAAGGTATCAATCAATACTTCTGAGACTGAAGCTCCAGTTGAATAATAAAAGAAAGGGCGACCCTTACCTGTTGAGCGATCAAAATGTATTTTGGGTGTTTTATAATAACCCGTTGCCGATAATGAAACTCTGTTCATATAAGCTTGTTGAACAAACTCGGCAAAACTAAAAGTATGCTTTATCTGAGTACCACAATATAAAATGACGTGGTTATTTTCAAAAGTTACCTCTGACTCTGTAACCATGTATTGCTCGCAGGCAAATTTTATTAAACGTTGTTTAATTGTAATTGCCGCAGCTTGCGCTGCTTTACCATTTAAGTCGGTGCCTGATGATGCAGCCGTCGGAGACGTATTAGGTACTTTATCGGTTCGAGTAGCAGAAACGCCTACGGTATCAACGTTAACTTGAAACTCATGGGCAACAATTTGGGCAACTTTGGTAAATAAACCTTGCCCCATTTCTGTTCCACCATGATTTAAATGAATGGTGCCGTCAGTGTATATATGCACCAATGCACCTGCCTGATTTAAATGCTGTACCGTAAATGAAATACCAAATTTTACGGGGGTTAGTGCTAAACCTTTTTTTAAAATAGGGCTTTGTTTATTAAAAATATCAATCGCTTTACGTCGTGCTTTATAATCAGCATTTTGAGCTAAACGGGAAATTAATTCAGGTAATTTATTATGTTCAACGGTTTGATAGTAATGAGTAATATTGTGAGTTTTTTGACCATATAAATTGGCTTTTCTAATGTCTAATGGGTCTTTACCTAAGTGTCTAGCAATATCATCCATCACCATTTCAATGGTCATTACCCCTTGCGGCCCACCAAAACCTCTAAATGCTGTATGCGATACTGTGTTTAGCTTACAGCGGTTACCCGTTACTTTTACATGATTTAAATAATAAGCATTATCAGAATGAAACATAGCACGATCAACTATCGCATCTGACAAATCTGGCGAATAACCACAATTACCATTAACGGTAATATTTATCCCTTCAATAATGCCATCATCGTTAAAACCTACGGTGTAATTATTTTCAAAAGGATGGCGTTTACCGGTCATGATCATATCGTCAGTTCGGCTCAGTTTACATTTAACTGGACGCTTAGTTTTATTAGCTAAAAGTGCAGCTAAACATGCCCAAGGAGCTGCTTGAGTTTCTTTACCCCCAAAACCACCACCCATTCTACGCGTATCAACAACCACTAAATTTAATGGAATAGCTAAAACTTCAGCCACCAATTTTTGAACTTCACTCGGGTGTTGAGAAGAAGAATAGATTATCATTCCGCCATCTTCAGTTGGCTCTGCTGAGGATACTTGCCCCTCTAAATAAAAATGCTCTTGTCCGCCAATGCTAATTTCACCGCTAAGTTGATGTTTAGCGTTTTTAATCGCTATTTCCGAATCTCCGCGTTGCATTGTATATGGTGGTCGAACAAACGACTGTTTTTTTAATGCTTGTTTAACGGTTAATACCGCTTCTAGAGGTTGGTAATTAATATTGGCAAGCTTGACCGCTTTACGCGCTAAATCGTAGGTTGTGGCAGCTACTACAAAAATAGGTTGTCCGATATATTCAACTTTTTTACCTGCTAATATCGGATCACCAGGAAATACAGGACCAATATCAGTATGCCCAATAACATCTTCTACCGTCATAACGGCAATAACGCCTTCGGCAGCTTTAACAGCTGATAAATCTATCGATAATATAGTTGCATGAGCTAATGTGCTTTGGCCTACAGCAGCATGCAATTGCCCATGAAGTTCAGGATTATCATCAATATAACGCGCTTCACCAGTAACGTGTTTGTCTGCACTTTCATGTTTTTTATGTTTACCAACACCGCCTAAGCCTATGTCCGCGCTATTGTCTTTATTACTTTTGGTTGTAGGTTGAGCTGGGGCTGCTTTAATAATGCGAGCATCAACATTTTTCTTATTACCTTTTGATATGTTTTTTATGTGAGTTAAATTACGCATGATTAATAACTCGCGTTTCAATAGGGTGATATGAAGTTACATTTTTTTTAGCCGAAGAATAATTCGACGCTTGCGTTAACTCGATAAAACATTTTTCTAATAAATTTTGCGCCACTTTCATTCTATAACGATCGGAGGCTCTAACATCCGAAATTGGCTGAAAATCGTTTAATAAAGCTAATTTTGCCCGCTCTATATTTTCAGTAATAAAAGCTTGGTTGAGTAAGGCTTGCTCACAACATAAAGCTCGTTTTGCAATAGCCGCCATTCCACCAAAAGCCAGTCTAATTTTTGTTACTTTATTATTTTTTAATTCAATATAAAAAGCAGCAAGTACTGCTGATATATCATCATCGATACGTTTCGAAATTTTATAAATTTTTAACGCTGAATCACTGTTGTCATCGGTAATATTGAATGTAGTTTTAGGCACTTTTTTAGGGATATTAATTGATTTAATAAACTCCGACGGAGCTAAAATTGTTTTTTTATAGTCAATAAAATAGTCTTCAATACAAACGGTACGTATTTTATCTCCACACTGCAATTCCATAGTGCAGCCCAATGATATTAAGGCAGGTGGCATATCCCCTATTGGTGACGCGTTACCAATATTACCTCCTAAAGTACCATTATTGCGTATTTGTAAGGACCCTATTCGTTCAATCATATCGCCTAAATCTGAATATTCATTTTTAAGAATATAAACAAATTTATGATAAGGAACGGCAGCACCAATTCGAATAAATTCATCATCAATATCTAAACTGGTTAGCTCTTTAACGGCTCCTAAATAAACCAAATCATCAATGGGTGTTAATTGCTGAGTAACCATTAAAGCTAAGTCAGTGCCGCCAGCAACTAAAGTAGCTTGCGGATTTTTGAGTAAATAGTCAGACAATTGAGCACTATTTTTAGGAGCATAATAGCTTTTATTCTTATAATGAAGCAGTAATGATGTGGGTAAGTTTATTGATAACAGTTGATCAATCGTTTGTTGATAATTTTGCGCAAAAATATCATTATCGCATTGGTTAGACTTATCAATGGCAGCATCAATAATTGAGCGATATCCCGTACAACGACACAAATTACCGGCTAGTGCCTCTAAAATATCGTCTCTATCAGGATTTTTTTTATTTTTGTGTAAAACGAAAGCCGACATAACAAAGCCTGGTGTGCAAAATCCACATTGTGAGGCATGATGATCAACCATGTTTTGCTGCACGCTGTGCAATTTATTGTTAGATTTTAAATGCTCAACAGTTATAAGTTGTTTACCCTGCAATTGTCCTATAAAAGTAATACATGCATTAATAGACTGGTAAGTTAATTTATTAGCTAATTCTTCTTCTTTAATGATAACTGCTTCGCTCTTAACTAGTTGTGCAATAACCACTGTACAAGCACCGCAATCGCCAGAAGCGCAACCTTCTTTAGTACCCATTTTATGTTCAATAGTACGTAAATATTGCAGTACAGTTAGGTTAGGATCAAAATTTTCCAGCTCAACGATTTCATTGTTTAATAAAAATTGTAGCCTACTATTTGCCATGTTTTTTCTCAATTGAACATATTTAGCCAACCTATAACTACAGTAAAGCAAAAAGCTGACTATAGTGTCAACTTTTAAAGTTTAAATAGCGGTATTTAACAGTTGTACTTAAATGGTTTTATTAAGGGTTGTTGATCTTTCGAATATGATTTTTGTTCAATTTAAAATGTTTTAATCACAGGTTTACGTTCCAAACAAAATCTAATATCTGCATACCGGCAAGGCAAACTTTTGGTCTTTAAACAGCGTTTGAAGTGGCATAGTCATTTTGTAGGGAGCAATACCAAATTGCTGCAAAACATACTAAAAGTATCAGCAGCCCCTAAAGTTTATAATTGTTAGTACAGCTGGTTAAAGTAAAACACTATGGTATGATCACACCCTCATTAATATTTAGAATAGACTTATGTCAGCCAGAATTTATTTAAAAGCTTCTCGAGAAAAATCATTGTTGAGAAAACACCCTTGGATATTCTCAAGAGCTATCAATAAAATTAAAGGTAATCCACAGCTTGGTGATACTGTTGATATTTTTGATAACAAAGATAATTGGCTAGCACGAGGCGCTTATTCTCCTGAATCTCAAATTTGTGTTCGTGTTTGGACATTTCAAGAAGCTGAAGAAATTGATGAAGCATTTTTTCTCAAAAGTATCTCAAGTGCGCAAGCAAGACGTGATTGGTTTATTGAAAAAGGTGGTTTAACAGGTTACCGACTTATTGCCGGTGAATCCGATGGTTTACCGGGAATTACTATTGATAAATATGATAATTTTTTAGTTTGCCAATTATTAAGTGCTGGTGCTGACTTTCAACGTTACACGCTTGTTGCTGCTTTAAAGAAACTTTATCCTAATTGCCATGTTTATGAACGGTCTGATGTTGATGTAAGAAAAAAAGAAGGTTTACAACCCACTACAGGTTGGTTAACCGAACCACAAAACTCTACAGAATGCATTATTGAGGAATATGGCGTTAAAATTAAAGTTAACATTGTGACTGGACACAAAACTGGATTTTATTTAGATCAACGTGAATCAAGAATAGCAGCAGGTAAGTATGCCAAAGGAAAATCAGTACTTAATTGTTTTTCCTATACAGGAACTTTTGCCCTACATTGTGCGCTAAATGGATCTAAAGACGTTACTAACGTTGATGTTTCACAAACGGCGCTTGATATTGCTAAAGAAAATGTTGCACTTAATCATTTAGGCGATAACGTAAAATTTGTAAAAGCGGACGTGTTTAAATTACTGCGCGAATACAGAGATGAAGCACGTACTTTCGATATGATTATTTTAGATCCACCTAAATTTGTAGAATCTAAAGCTCAATTAACTGGGGCTTGTAGAGGTTACAAAGACATTAATATGCTTGCAATGCAGTTACTTAAACCGGGAGGCATACTGCTAACGTTTTCATGCTCTGGATTAATGGAATCTGGATTATTTCAAAAAGTAGTAGCAGATGCCGCTTTAGATGCTAAACGAAAAGCTTATATTGTTGACCGACTACACCAAGCACCTGATCATCCTGTTTCATCAAATTATCCAGAAGGATATTATCTTAAAGGATTAGTTTGCCAAGTTGAATAATAACTAACCACACACTACAAGCTACTCTAATTAAAAAATAAGTAATACGCTATTAATTTATTTAAATAGTTTGGTTACTCACCAAACTATTTAAATGATCTAATCGATTTCAGAAATATTAATACCGAGTAAATAACACTCTTCACTTTCTTGACTGCAACGTACAATTTTTCCTTTTACATCAAGTGCTGAAATACTATTGTTAGCAGCATCAACATGTACTTTTACGCCAGTACCTAGTTCTAAAGGATGCGGCATTTCAATGGCCATACCGGTAGCGCTTAAGTTTCTACAAACAGCTAAAATAGTTGAATTTACTTCGTCATCTATAACAGTCACGGTGACCTGATTGTTTAGCATCATACGATAGAAATCTCGATTATCATCATAATTAATCATTGTTACTCCATTATTCTACACAAAAAACGATTTAACACTTATTTATACTCACAGATATAGAATGTGTCAATTTTTTATAAAATGATTATAAATAAAACCAACTTAATAAAAACGACAGTACGACCCACATTAAAATAATCAGAGGAATACCTACTTTCATAAAGTCTGAGAATCTATAACCACCAGCATTCATAACTAAAATATTAGTTTTATATGCCATGGGTGTGGCATAACTTAAATTAGCTCCAAACAATACCGCTAAAATAAACGGTTCTACAGGGACGTTTAGTTGCGTTGCTACCGAAATGGCAATGGGAGTACCGATTACAGCAGCAGCATTGTTTGAGACAATATTGGTTAGTACCGCTAGCAACAGCATAAGTGCAGATAATATGCCTGCCGGTGGTAAGCCTGATGATAAGGCAACAAATACTTGTGCTATATATTCAGCACCTCCGGTTTGCATCATCGCTGAACCTAACGCCAGTGAGGTAGCTACGATAAGTATGACTTGGCTGCTAAGCGCTGCTGATATTTCACTCCAATCAACACATTTGGTTGCCAATAAAACCAGAATACCGCACAACGAGCTTACCGCTATAGGCAATAAACCAAGTGCTGCAGATACAACTACAAAAACTAATACTAACAGTGCTATAGGCGCTTTTTTGGTATACGGTAAATTCGCAGCGCCATCAATAATTAATAAACCCCGTGTGCCTTTTAGTTCATAAATTTGTTCGGCTTCACCTTGCACTAACAATACATCACCATTTTTTATGGTGGCGTGACCAATACTTTGTCGACCAATTTCCATCGCTTTACCTTCACGGTGAAGTGCGACTACAGAAACTCCGTATCTATAAGAAAAATTGGCTTCTTTTAGCGTACGCCCCACTAACCCCGATGCTTGAATAACTACAATTTCAGCTAAAACTTGTTTGTCTGCTTTTAGGGGATGATCTACATCAACTTTTTGGTTGCCTGAGTATAATGTAGCATCAATAACGGTTTCAAATTCTTTTAATTGATCTGGATAATCATTAACTTGTAGCCTATCGCCAGCTTTAATTAGGGTATCTGGAAGTGGAATAACGTTACGATTATCAGGGCTTCGTTGAATTGATTCGATGGTCATTTGATCATCAGTTAACTTAAGTAATTCGGCTACCGTTTTACCGTTAGATTGGCTTTCTTCATTTATATTTAAATAGGCACTAAATATTCGCGGCGAGGTATCAGGCAAGGTAGGTTTACGGGTAGGTATTAAACGCGGCGCCACAATCCACAAATACGCAATAGCAATGCTGGCAGCTATTAACGCTGGTACTATAAAATCAAACATGCCAATTCTAGGTAACCCCATATCACTAGCAACACTTACAACAAGTAAATTAGTTGAAGTACCTATGGTTGTAGTCATTCCACCAACTAATGTGGCTAAACCCATGGGTAATAACATAGGGGAAGAGTCTGTTTTTGTTCTAATGGCAACACTCATTAAAATGGGTAAAAGCAATACCACTATTGGGGTATTGTTAACCACGGCACTTAATGCACCGGCAATAATAAGTGTGAGCAACAAGGATAACGTTGGGCTAATTTTCCAAAGTTTTGCTAAATATCGACCTACGGGCTCTAATGATCCCGTAATAACAAGTGCATGCCCTATTACCATTAAAGCACAAACGGTTACTAACGCTTCGTGACCAAAGCCAAAAAATAAAGAGGAAGGTTCTAAATGACCGCTGCTTGTTTCAAACGGGAAAAAAGTAAAAACAAGGCACAGTAAAATAAGTACAGCTAATGATGATGTTTCAAGAGGGATATCGTCTCGTCTAAACAAATACAAGGCAATTGCAGTAATAATTAACATCATTAATGCATGATTATTGGGGATATCAGGTATATTCAAACGAACCTCTAAAATTAAAATAACATCAAGATCAACAGTCTCTTAAAATAATCTAAATATTTTTCGATGACCATTAAAATAAATATTTGTTGATTCTGTTTAAGAGCTTATATTGAGTTACAGCGCTTAGCAATATTATAGCGTAATAAACAATAAACCTGAGATATTAGAGTAATTGTGTAAGCGCCCGATCAATCGCACTGTTCGTTAGTTTTAATAACAAAATTTGTGAATAAAAGAATATTAAATTTACCTGTTATTTATATGAGATAAATAAAAGGTAGTGGTCATTGTTATTGACAGTACCGTGTCAAACAGCATTTAAGACAAACAGATAACATATGTTAATTGAAATGAGTAATAACCCTTTCATTTAAAGGTTTATTGCAATATTTACCTTGTTTATTAGTCTCGACATCAAGTTGCTTAAATCCACGATTGATATCACTTTTATAAATATTTTGATTTATAACAAATACAGAATTTGACAAGCTATTAATTAAGCATACCTCCCTGGGTAAGTAAACTTTGGCAATAGCTTTAGCAACTTTTTTACTACCATCAAGCTCGGTTCTTAGTTGTTCTAATGTATCCACACTAATTGAAAACTGACCGAAATAAGCTGGCAATATAAACATATTAAAACTTTAAGTAAGCTGCAACCATGCAACCCGATAAAAAAGGTATGAGAGTATACATAAAAATCTTCATTTAGAACTCCTTTTGAGTAATAGCTCACAAAACATACCATACTGTAACCAACTTGTCCGAATGAGTATTCAACCGTATAAGTGATACAAGTTTGCTGATAACCAGGGAATTCGTTATTGTAATTATCATAGGTCTCGTATTTTTCGTAATAAACACCTTTGAACATAGGTAAGTGAGTATCATTAATTTTTTGACCGTTTTTATCTTTCGCGGAACCTCTCATTAATTTATAAGAACGTTTACTTTCTACTAGGTTATGAAGAAACCAATCAATAATAAACTAATCGGTCTTTGAGCTTTTTAACCCTTTATTACCGACAATGTAGTCTTTATTAACTTTAAAGCAGCATTATTAGGGTCTGTTGATCTTTCAGGGTTAAATTTTATTCAATTTAAAACGAATTTAATCGCGATGTGAGCTTTGTC
>ENA-ORXU01001690-ORXU01001690.1-marine-metagenome-genome-assembly--contig:-NODE-1690-length-17066-cov-4.094826_pt1 | contig 17066 bp, 15 predicted proteins | sample MGYA00237869_ERZ511484 | MGnify/ENA metagenome assembly ERZ511484
TCATAGCGTGCTATGTGCATCTCGACTGTCGCTCGATGAACGTTTCTAAAGGCTCGTCTTCACTTCGTAAGTCGAGCAAGTGAAACTTGCCTACCTCTGGTAGGGGCCTGAGGCTGAAGCAGATAGACGCTAGGCGCGAAGTCAACTGACGAGTGCTGATTTCACCGGTAGAGCCCTCGTTCTAACTTCAGTTTGTCCGTAACAAAAACTTACACACGTAAAATATTCTAAATCTTTATAAGTCTCTGTTAATATGTATGTTATGTAAAAAGAGTAGCCAATTAATTAATCCTAATGCACGAAATGGGTTAAAGTAGAAGTATCTAAGACTTGTAGACGCTACCCATGAGCATACGCGCTAGCATACGGAAGCCCATCCAGATACTTTGACCTTTCTTCAGGGTATCTGGAGTATACTTAACCGTGATGGGTATCTCACCTACAGAATACTCCCCCTGTGCTGCTTTCTTCAGCATCTCAATACAAAATTCAAATCCATTCCATTCGATTGGATTTTTCATTGCAAATTCTGCAGTCATAGCTCTGAAACCAGACTGACTATCAGTCACCTTGATACCTGTGACTATGCTAGAAATTATATTTCCTACACGATTATAGATAATCCTCTGTACGGGGACGCCTTCTGGCTCCTCTATAAACCGTGAACCTACGACAAGGTCGTAATTTTCACCTCGCAGCATATTGACCATACCTTTGATCTCAGCGGCATCGTGCTGATCATCTGCGTCGATCGTCACGATGATCTCAGCACCTTGAAGTAGAGCAAACTCAATTCCTGTACGCGTGGCACCACCAGCACCAAGATTGATTCTATGTTTCACTATATGGTGTGTATATAGTCGAGATATCGCAATGGTATTATCTGTGCTAGCGTCATCTACCACGATGACATTCTTCAGTTTTTGACTTTTAAGTTTTTTCAGCACTTTCTCGATTCTCAGCGCTTCATTCTTAGCTGGAATCACTACATATACATTGCTATAATCTGCCGGACTTGTCATCTGATACGGTATAGTGCGTAGTACCCGTAGTCGACCAGTTCTCCACCCCTCATGCCATATTGCACCTTGCCATCTGGCATACGGATTCGTCTATCTGTTGCTACCAGCTCAAGCTTATCAGCAGATTCTACAAAGCCTATAAAGTCTTTGAATTTTGCTTGCAATGTTTTTTCAGGTGTGGAATCAACACTCCACATTTTGAGACCGATCAGTATGTACTTATATCCACTTGCCTCTAGGACGGATGCAATCTCCTCATCTCTAAAGTTCTTCTGTATCTGAGCAAAAAAACTGAGTAGATTATCCTCATACACTCGCTCATTATTCTTATCTATAAGATAGTTAAAGCTCGTCCCTACCTTGTAAATCTTAGCCTCTGGATGAGCGTTTAACTCCGTGAGAGCAGCACTTACATTTCTATTGTAACTATTGTGCACAAAATCCTCATCAGCAGCTCCACTGTAGTACATCCATACAGATGGATCTACGATGAAATTGGGTTGATCTGACTTGTAGTAGATATTAGAAGTCTTATAGATCAATCCAAGAAAGCCCCAGCCCAGAAGTACAGCCAAGAAAATATAATAGATCCAGCCAGCACGCTTGTATTCTCTGCTGTAGCTGCCTATGAGAAGAAGAAAAGCCAAAATAAAAATGATAAATCCGTACCACAGGACACCGGCACTGAGCAAGAACCAGTAGAAGCTTACACAAGCAAGTACAGCTAGTGTAAGCTGGAAGGCTCTCGCCTTCTTCCTTTCACTTAAGTACCAGTTGCTATAAAGAAATATTCCGAGTAGTATAATGCACAGAGCAGGAATGGTGACCCAGTCCTTGGATGAAACAGCAAAGAATACATTGCTGATAAAGCTCCATACTGGACCCATTACAAGCTCATTAGCTTGATAGGTGCTGATAACAATTTTGTCTATCCAGCTCTGCTGCATGGAAGCGATCGCATCCGAAAATCCTGCTTGGTTTACGCTGAGATAGAGATTTTCATCCAGAGATACTCTGCCATAGTGCATGCTCATGGATAGGTATAACAAGGCTCCTAAAACTACCAGTGCATAATGCCACTTCTTCTGTGGAATGCGGCTGAGAAATATGAGTCCGATCATCGCCAGCAGCAAAAAGCCAATGTCTATATAATTTCCAGCCACATTACTCCCCATGACCAGGTCATAAGGTAGAGTAAGATACTTGAAAGTACCAGGCTCATAGCCGATGTATCGCTGCATCTCCTCGCGGACTGAAGTGTCTTGTGCTAGCAGGCACATGACAGAAAGTGGCAACAGTAGCAGTGCCGATAGATATCGTCTATACTGCATCATTGGCCCAGAGAAGATTGATAATTGTCTTTCAGATCCTTTATCGTCATGCGCAGACTATGCGGTGCACCATTGAGCACACAGTCAAAGCTAGGACTATCGCATTCTATGACATTTTTCACCGCCCAGGGAGTGTAGATTGCTCCCGCTATTACGACTATGAGTATAGACTGCTTTACTCTACGTAAAATATAATGACGATCTGCCAAAGCATGATTCAGCGACACGACGATTCCGATAAGTACGAGCAGTGATGCATAGATATACCGACCACCGATGAGATAATCCAAACCAGAGAACCTATCGATCCTCAGAAATAATATCGCCGATAAGATAAAGCAAAACATGGCCATAGGTAAGCCTGTCTTGCCCTCTCTATACCACATAGCTACTAGCAATCCAAATATCAATAAGAAGGACGTGATCTTAATAGTAAGACAGAATCCTAGCAAGATAGCAATCAAGTAAAGCACACGACGATCATCACCCCGAGTCAAGTGATGTAGCAATAGTGAAAGACAGACTAACTGGAGATAAAGCAAGGGTAGATCTATCTTTAGCTCATGGCTGAGCTGCGTGGTATACGCTGGAATAGTGACAAAAGCGCAAATAGCTAAAAAAGTCTGAGCTGGGCTGAATCCTAACTGCTTGCGACCGATGTAATAAACAATCAACGGAACTAGAAATCCACCGACTGATGACAACATATGGGCGACTTCTGGACTATCAAAAGCAGTATATCCTATGGACTGGATCAAAGACCAAGCATGAGGTCTGAAACCGTGTACGAGGCCGTGCCCCTCAGCTGTAAGCTTAGGAATGTTAGCATAGAAATTGAGTGCATCAAACCCTTTGGGATAAATTGTGACGGACTGTGCTAACCCGATACACAAGATCAACGCAGCGATCGCAAATGCTACATACCCATACCAGGCCATGCCATCCTTGGGTAATAGGGGTGAAAAGAGGTAGCGCGAGAGCAATTCTCTGAGATGCCGCTGTCGCAGGATAATTGGAATAATCATCAGCGGTATCAGTACAAACCAATAGAAAACATGCAATGCTCCAAGGACGAACAGTAGCACTGAAAACAAAAACAAGCCTAGAGCAAGTCCAGCATGCCCAAGTAGCCAACGTGGAAGCGCAATGGTCCATCGGTCAAGCAGCCAAGCCCCCATGGCCTGAGCAGATAAGAGTACTAAAAGAACGAGGCAAAGCACTTTGAAGAAAGTAAGCAGGAAGCTTACTGGACTCAGTACGAGCTGCGGATAGTCTACTAGTACATCTGCCCTACTAAGCAGGAGTAGCCAAAAGAAAATACCTAGGGTGTAGACAAGCACACTTGCCCCAGTGATATACCTAGCTAGAGACGGATTTCTCCTCACTGCCACCCAGGCCCCTACTGGTATGAGAAGGGCGATGGCGAGAGGAAACAGGTAGATATTGGAGCTTATGGCTTCTGCATAGAGCTTGTGCTTCTGGAAATAATCCAGAACTACCCATAGGAGCCAGGAGAGGCTTAGGAAAGTCGCTAGTATACGTAGTGGCAAGGCTGAGGGAATTACTTGGCTCTGTACATCACTTCTTGGATCTCAGCCTCTAGTCACGTAAGCCATGCTGCGGAGCACGCCAAGTGTCGAGAAGCTGTGAATATGCTGAGTGAGTGACGTGAGTAAATATATCAATAGGCTTTGGGTTAGGTAATAGGGTTCATTGATTGCTAGATCATCTCTCTACGAAGGTAGTTGCCTCTGGCAGGAAATTTGTTATATATTATATGATTTTATGATATAAGTCGTCAATTATCCGCTTATGCTGTACTTTTGGTCTATGGATTATCAGGTATATCGCTGGATCGTTCCTGTGGTGGCACTGTACTTCGTGACTCGCCTCATCAGGCAGTTGCTGAAGAAGAAGCGCAGCCTCAGGAGTGCTGCCATATGGTTCACCTGGTGGACGACTATAGCGGTCCTCGCGGTAGTACCCGATGCAGTGTCAGAGAAGCTCGCTACTACGCTTGGCTTCGCAGACAATGTGAACGCGGTCATATTCGTCTCTTTAGGGATGCTCTTTCTCTTTACCTTTTATTACAGTACGAGTATCGAGCGCATGCAGAAGCAGATGACCCAGATGGTCAGAGATCAATCCTTGCAGGATGCCATGCGAGAAGCCGAGCGATATCGCTATGAAAAGCAGGAAGGTAATCAAGTAGACGCCAAGGACGATGAGGATTCTCTACGTGCTTGAAAATTATCACCCCCATATAGGCGGTGTGGAGACGCTCTTCAGACAGCTTAGCACTACCCTAGCCCGTGCAGGACATCAGGTGACTGTGGTCACTAGTAGACATCCCGATCGGAAAGCAGACTCCGTCCAATACCCTAGTGATCCCGTAGTCATAGAAGTGCCTACGCGCAATCGCTATCTCTACACACTCTTAGCTCCGTTCTATGCGTACAAGCAAGCTACGTCGCACGACATCATACATACCACGAGTTACAATGCTGCTCCGGCAGCTCGGATAGCTGCTAGACTTGCCAGGATTCCTGATGTAATTACGTTTCATGAAGTCTGGGGTCAGCTCTGGACTGAACTTCCTTACATCTCCTGGTTATCGGCCAAGTTACACCAAGCGTTTGAGCGATGGATCGTAGGACTAGAGCATCATCAATTTGTGGCTGTGAGCAACAGTACGAAGGAGGCTCTGCTAGCCCATAGCGTACCAATAGACCAAGTGACAACCATCTACAATGGCCTAGATGGCGCCTATGCCCCACTACGAGCTTCATCTGAGAGTGATTATTTTCTCTACTACGGTAGATCTGGATATAGCAAAGGCCTAGATCTGCTGATTGATTGCATTGACAAAGGCATTTGGCCGAAAGGCCCCACCCTCAAAATCATCACTAAAGATGACGGAGGAGCTGTATACAGAAGAGCGAAACAGTGTGCTGAAAAATATCCAGCTATTCTAAGTCTCCATGACCCTGTGCCAAAAGCAATCTTACATGATCACATTAGGAGCGCCATTGCTGTGGTCATACCATCTTATAGCGAAGGATTCTGCTTTGTGGCGGCAGAGACTGTGCAATTGGGCGTACCTATCGTACATAGTGGCAAGGCGGCGCTCGGTGAAGTCGTGAGTGGAAAGCATATTGCCATGAAACAGCATAGCCCTGAGGGACTAGCTGAAGCACTGGAGGGCGCTGTCGCGCAAATGTGGACCTTTACACCAACCCGCAGATTTGCACTGACAGAGTGCGTACAATCGTACCTACAGCTGTATGATAAATTGCTAGACCAATGAAAATCGCATTTTACGCAGACGCTCTAGATTATCAGTATGCTGGTATATACTACTACATGCGGCATCTTCTTGATGCGCTACACGAACATAGTTCGGCGCATGACTATGTGATCGTAAAGAGCAAAGAAAGTCCTGAGTATCCACGATTTCAACAGGTCATAGCGCCTGCTAGATCATTCCGCTATTTACCGCGATTCTGGAGATACATCCATACGTTTCCAAAATTGATGAACGATATCGAACCTGATGTCGTGATCGAGGCGACACACTTTGGACCCTTTAGACTGCGCGAAGGAATCAAGCGCGCTGCTATCATCCATGATCTGACAGCCGTGTCTCATGCTCAGTTTCACCCTCGGATGAGCGCTCTCATTCAGTCTAACTTCCTAGAAGACGTGGCCATCAATGCTGACATCGTCATCACCAATAGTGAATACACTAAGACGCAGGTCGTCTACGAATTTGGAATAGACAGACGTAAGGTCGATGTACTCCACCCCATCATACCTCAGGTAGATACAGGTATACGCACCCTCAAGCCCATCATAGATGAGCCATATCTACTGCATGTAGGCACGTTGGAGCCACGTAAAAATCTCAGTCGCCTTGTTGAGGCATTTGACAGACTCAGGCCTCAATATGATAGGCTCAAGCTAGTATTCGTAGGTAGAAAGGGCTGGAAAAATAGGAAGCTCCTGGATAAACTCAAACGAAGTAAGTACCGAGAAGACATCATGCTTACCGACTATATCTCTGAGGATCAGCTGTGGCAGTGGTATGACTATGCATCTGTCTGCGTGTTTCCCTCGCATATAGAGGGATTTGGGATACCTATAGCAGAAGCTCTCAGTCGCGGACGACGTGTGGTCGTGAATGATCATGCAAGTATGAAAGAAGCTGGCAGTGATCTCGTTTACTATGCTGATGCTAGCGATCTATCAGCCTTTTGCCTAAAGATTCAGAAAGTCATGGATATGCCTGGAAATCCGCCTGTACCTGATGCTCACCTCGCCCATTTCAGGCCACAAGTCATCGTCAAAAAATTTGAAGAAATCATGAGTCGCTATGGCTAGCCACTAGCCCATACGATTCTGCACATCATACTTATGCTCAATTCTATCTTAAAGCCAATCGCTCACATCGTCCCCGAGTCAAATCGACTTGAGAGGATATGGAAGTTGGGTCTAGTGGACTTTAAGCGGCGGTACTACAATGACAAGCTTGGACTGGTATGGGCGCTATTGCATCCGCTGCTGCGAATTGCAATTTACTATTACATTTTTAAATATGTCTTTCAGGTACGCGAAGAGGACTACGGTATCTTTCTATTCAGCGGATTGATCCTATGGATGTTCTTTGCGGAAATCTCTAAGAGCGGTATGCGGGTATTTCGGTCAAAGCGCTATCTGATCGAAAGTGTGCAGGTAAAGAAAATTGACTTATTTTACTCGCAGGTCTTAGCGTCATTTCTAGGGTTTCTTTTTAATCTCGCGTCGTTCTATATCATCGCAGCGATCTCTGGCATCATACCAACTATCCACGTATTGTGGTTACCTATTCTTCTGCTGCAGGTGCTCGTCATTTCCTTTGGCGCGAGTCTGTTTCTAGCGGTGACACATCTCTACTTCAATGACATACAGCATGCTTATGACATCCTGATCCTACTGGGCTTCTGGACTGCTGGCATCTTCTTTCCACCTGAGCAGATCCTTGCGGGAGCACCATGGATTAAGTATGTGCACCCATTTCTCGGCATAGTGGATAATATGCGCAATATCAGTATGTACGGCACGGGCATCAACTGGGAATTCTTCTGGATCAATAGTGCGGCAGCGGTTGTCATACTTGCTGCAGGATTAGCTATGTTCTATGGTTTCAGTCACAAAGTACTAGAACGCCTATAGACATGACAGATCAGCAAGATACCATAGTGAGATTGGAAAATATCTCTAAAAGCTTCAAGAAAGTAGATAAATCCAAGGCCAACATACGTAGCCTTATTACTAATCCATTTAGACCTAGTCCTGAGGGTTTTCTTGCTTTGCAGGGCATCAACCTAGAGGTCAAGCGAGGTGAGATATTTGGAATTCTGGGACATAATGGTAGTGGCAAGTCTACCCTACTCAATATTATCATCGGTGCTATGCGCCCAGATAAGGGCGGTATAGTAAATACACAAGGTCGCATACTGAAACTCAGCCTTGGTATGGGCTTTGATCCCAATCTCAGTGGGAGAGAAAATATCTATGTCAATGGCTCGGTCATAGGGCTGACCTTCAAGGAAATCGGTGATAGATTTGAAGATATCGTAGAATTTAGCGGACTTGCTGATTTTATCGATAATCCCGTGAAGTCGTACTCTCGCGGGATGAAGAGTCGCTTGATGTTTAGCATAGCAATTTATGCCGAGGCCGACATATTTCTGATGGATGAGTTTTTCGGTGGTGTGGGTGATATTGAGTTTAAGCGTAAAAGTGAGCAGGTATTTGAGAAGACTTTTCTCAAAGGACGTACGATCATCATAGTGAGCCATAGCCTATCTGTCATACAGAAGCACTGTGACCGAGTGATGATCTTAAATAAGGGCGAGATGGTGGAGATAGGGAGTCCCGAGGATATGGTGGTGAAGTATCAGGAGATGTATGGGTGATGCGATATTAGCACATCATGAGTTTTTATGGAGATACTTAGCTCGCTGATGTTGAAATTGATTTAATTTTTTTTGGCTCGCCGATAGCGTAGCAAATTCAGCCCAAGGAATTTTATCTAGATACTTTGCATCATCCCGATACACTGGGACGGTGCTCAGCCCAAATCGATTTGCAATTTTCTTTATTTGTCGTAGATCACTGAGGGGCATCTTAAGGAAGTGACGGACAAAGTAGGCCTCGTCCCCAGAGAATAGAACGTGATTGTGGTACCGTCTGAAAATCTCCGCGAGATATGACTGTTCCATGCGATTAGTAGAAGATCCTTCGGCTAACTGCACTAATTGAGAAGCAATAGATGACGCACCATGTGTACGTACTACGTACGACCTATTGGCTTCACCCATGGCCGAATCGTACTTACGGATCTCTGCCGTCAGAAGGTCCTGCGAGGGAATGATTTTGCGAGATCTACCAGAAAAGTTATGTCTAGCAAGTTCTTCCCGATTCTCGTCAGTGATCATTCCGTCCATCAAGGGTTCTGCATACGGTCGTGCATCAAATACCACTACAGGTCTGGCACACGCCATACTTTCTATCACGCCACGTCCGAGAGATACTACGAGATCAGAGTCATTGATGGCGTGCTCTATGTCCCACCTTGAAGTGCCAAATTTATTGAGGCACTCCAGCTCCCATCCATTAGCCTTACAACATTTCTCTAGCAGTAGATTAGCTGTTTCTCCCTGACAGAGGCTTAGTATCTTGCGGAGATTGGGCTGAGGTGGAGTTGTTGGTTTGAATCTATCTAAATTGATTGGATTGGGAATAACGATGCTAGGAAATCCCAGTGCGCCTAGATGATCTGAAACTTCCTGTGATATAGCTACATGTCCATCAGCCAAAAATGTGGGTTGCTCCAGTGAGGGGTACTTGCCGTGACAGATTTGCACTTTGACGGTTGCGTGTATAGGTAGCAGAAAGCACGTATGATGCGAAAGCAAGGCTACATCGTACTTCTTATCAGGAAGAGTAGCTAGATCGATCACAGCACAGTCTGATAGTAGATCCGTTACCTTACGACTCACTTGTCCCTGGCGGAAAGTCATCAGATCGACCTCATAGCCTAGAGCGATCAGCGCTTCTACGAGTGTGTAAGTGTATATTTCACTCCCACCTAGATCGGCCATGTGGTTTACACCTACTAGTACTCTCATGCGTATTGATTAAGCTAACTTTGTTTTACTGGCGTCCAAGGACGTGCTATAAATGTATCATATTTTATGACCATCCCCATATTCATTATCAACTGGAATGGAAGTAATGACACACTGCACTGCCTGTCCTCGCTGAGGCAGATGACGGATCGAGACTATCAAGTGTTTTTACTAGATAATCATAGCGATCCTGCAGATAGAAATACTCTGTACCACGGCGTCAGTGAGGATCCTCAGATCACATGGATGGAATCCTCCACTAATTTGGGATATACCGATGGTAGTATCTTTCAGTATCAAGAGTGGTTGACGTACGGATCTCCAAGTGAGTACATCGCGCTCTTAAATAATGATACAGAAGTCCATCCCGAGTGGTTAGCAGAGATGAGGGCTTTCGCCCAAAAGTCCAAGGCGGATATCATATCCTCTTGTCTCATAGACTACACAGATCGAGAGCTGCTTGATAACACAGGGCATTTCTTACTCAGTACAGGCGAGATCATGCCTCAAGCACATGGTGAACTCGTCGAGTCACACTTAGAGACTGAGGAAAACTGGGGTGCATGTGCAGCTGCATGCTTCTACAGCACTGAAATGTTACAGACAATTGGATTTTTCGATCCATTCTTTGAGACAGGCTATGAAGATGCGGAACTCGGCATGAGAGCCAGACTCACAGGTCATACATGTGCGTATAGTCCTACGGCTATCGTATATCATAAGGGCGGTGCAAGTCTTGACAAGGTGATGAATAATCAATACAAGCAAAAGATCCAAATAGACATCTTCTATAGCTATATGAAGCTTATGCCCATGAGCTTCATCCTACTGAATGCACCCTTCTTCATCCTCAAGCATTTAGCAGTGATGGTAGTCAATCTGCTTTTCCTTCGCTTGACTTTTATAAAAAACAGTATCCGATCCTTCAAGGCGATCAATACGACACATCGCGCAACGCTGCAGACAGCACGAAGGCACTTTCATAAAATGCACACTGTGAAGCCGTGGTACTATATCGCGAGGCACTCACTCTTCTTCTTGTGGTTTGATATCCGGAGATTCTGGTCACTTATGATCATGGATCGAAAAAGCAAATTTGATTAGGATGGGATCACTAGCTACTGCTTGGCGCCTCCTCGTCTCTCGTGAGAGTTATCGTACTCTCTGGAACGCCCTCAGAAGCGAGCCGTGGCAGCTAATCGTCATCAATCTCTATGGTAGACTAAGCGGCTCGAGATACTCGAGGATAGAGCTCGCAGAAAAGCTATACTATCCCAGCTATAGGCGAAAGAAACAGAGAGAAACTCGGAAACTCCTAGCCCAGTACAAGCTTGAATCTAGCTCTCATGTCGCAGTCCAAGTAGTACACATTTGCCAAAAGGCTGACCCCGAGACCCTGCTAGGGCTGTTAGATCCAACGGAGAAGTTGCCATGCCGGTATCACCATATACCTGTTGATGATGGTGGTGTAGACCTCGATTTTTCACAGAGCAGACTGAAGCAAGCAATCAATGATGGAGCTGACAATCAGTTGATACTCATAGTGCATCATGAGATTCAGCTATCACGTGGAAGTATAGCTAGAATGTCACACATCTGCCATGATGCACCATCCAGCTCTGTGGTCTATGGAGATCATGATTATTTGCTAAATGGCAAGCGCTGTAAGCCACAGTTCAAGACTGACTGGGATCCTCTACTGGCTAGGCATCAGAACTACCTCGGATCGCTACTTTGCCTATCTGTGGAGGCATATAAAAGACTTATCAGCCCAGCCACTTCTCACAGTGCCTACACCGTCGCACTTCACTTGGAGAATCTCACAGCCACTAGGATCATACATGAATCAAGCATACTCTACCATGATCTGAGTAACGCTGGCACACTATACGCACATCAAGACTGGGAGCTAGATAGACTACGGTTGCACCTAGGAGCCAAAGATATCGACAGCAACATTGAGAGAAGCAACTACGTCGGCGTCCTAAATGTAGCCTATCAATCTGACAATCAGCCATCAGTGGAGATTATCATCCCTTACAGAGATCATCCGGATCTCCTCAAGACCTGTGTAACATCACTGCTCGAGTATACTAGTTACCCCAACTACAGCATATGTCTAGTTGATAACGACAGTCGAGATCGTGAGGTTATCACGTATGTGAAAGAGCTCCTCGCCCGCCATGACCACATACGATACCTCTCGGTGCCTGGTGCATTCAACTATAGCTCCATCAATAACAGCGCTGCTAGTAGTAGCCAAGCGGAGTATCTGCTGTTCCTTAACAATGACACTGAAGCACTCCACAGCAACTGGCTCACGGCAATGGTCGCTATGATCCAACCGGACGGTGTAGGTGCCGTGGGGGCTAAGCTCCTCTACCCAGATCGTAGCATCCAACATGCTGGCGTGGTACTGGGAATAGGCAATGGTGCGGGCCATGTCTTTCTAGGATATCCAGAGAATCATGAGGGATACATGCATAGATTGCTATGCCACCAGAGCTACCCAGCTGTCACGGGCGCTTGTATGCTTACATTACGAGATTTGTTCATATCTTTGGGCGGATTTGACGAGGTAGATTTCCCTATAGATTATAATGATGTGGAGTACTGTATACGCTTATGGAATCACGACAAAAAAGTCGTATGGTGCGTTGATAGTGTTTTGAAACATTATGAGAGTCGGAGTCGTGGGAAAATTACAATGAAAACATGTGAACAACGACAATTACTGCAAAAATTAATGTCCGCTCATGGTAGTACCAGCGCTATTCAAACTACCTCAACTAAGCGAATTGAACCCTCACTACCATTCCTCTTGCACTGGTCCGATGGTCATAGCTAAGGTCACGTCTTTCAAAAATGGTGTTCTCGAGGGACTTGCGTGCTCTAAGAATGATAAACCTGTCGTCCTAGAATTATATGAACAACGCAAATCTATTGGTGTCATCTGTGCAGATAAATTTAGCCAACGGGCTTTGAATAGAGGCCTCAGTCCTACAGGTCACTGCAAGTTTACCGTAGACCTAAGTGGTCTATCACTCGTCCATTTAGAAGTTAGAATAAAGAAAACAGGCAAAAAAATCCATCTATACCCTTTTGACAATCATCTAAAGTATTTTTTTATGCATATTCCCAAAACTGCAGGGAGTAGTATAAGAAAAATAGTTTCTCAAAATACGAGTAGTAAGAACATATACCCCACGGTCCTTGAATTGCAAAAAACTCAAAGAGGTCGATACCTAAGTAGAGCTCGCTTAATAGAATATTTAAATGATAACGAGATACACTACAGAAAATTTATATTTGGCCACTACAAGCATACTATAGACAGTGTTTTTCTGCATTCTAGGAAACAACTTACATTCATAAGAGAGCCTGTTGCAAGAACGCTTAGCCACTTAAATCATTTAAAGCACTACAATGAACATTACAGTCATTTGGGCCTAGACGAAATATACAGTTTGACTCGACATGCGATTAGCAACCTGCAAGCATCCTATGTAGGTTATGATTCTACAAGCAACAGAATATCGAACTACGTTAAATATATCGGAACCAACGTTGATAAGCAGCTACCTCAACTACTTGATGATTTATCACTATCTAAAAATCATGTTCTCAAGAGGCACAATGTATCACTTGTTCCATATCGCACTGACGATACTGTCTTATTAGAGCAAATAAAGCAGGACAACTCACTTGATTGTGAATTATGGAATTATATCAACTCACTACCTGCAGAAGAATACAAAAGCTATTAAGGCCATATGAGTCATAACGAAATAGAAGATATAAAAAACTCATTAAGTTATCGTCTTGGCTTTGCGCTGACGTATCCTTTCCGCAAGGTTTATGACTTTGTTCGTCCTACAAAAAATACTAACATTATCAGAGCTACGGATACGAGTGAGCAGATAAGAGACTCGATAGACGTTAGCTATGTGCATAAAGAAAGTGTCTTAATAATACGAGGATGGATATTTGGACCGACCGAATTAAAAAGTGCTGTGCTTATTAATTCTACTAAGAGCTACTGCACACCACTATCAATTAATATAGCTAGGCATGACGTCCATGCCATATTCAATCATAATAATAGTCAGCTTTCAGGATACTCATTAATCTCACACGATGCTGTCTCGATGCATGATGAGTTAAAACTTGAATTTACATTTAAAGACAGTTCCCAAATCATTAAAAAAATCATTAGTGACAAACCCAATACGGAGACGTTAAATGCGGAGGAAGCGTATGCTGTCAAACAAGTAAATGATACATTAAATCTGAGGAGCAATCAAGAAATTTTGAAAGAAATTGAGAATTGGCCGACTAAACCTCTGATAAGCATTGTCGTTCCCGTATACAATGTGGCGCCATACTACTTAGATGAATGCATCGCAAGCGTAATCAGACAACAGTATGACAACTGGGAACTCTGTCTGAGCGATGATGCGTCGACCAATAAAAGTACTTTGGCTTGTCTTAGACGATGGGAAGCTCGAGACAAACGAATAAAAGTTGTATACAACAAAGAGAATGCCAACATATCAGCTGCGACAAACAGTGCCATCGCAATTGCGACCGGAGAATATATAACCTTACTAGACAATGATGATACACTTACTAGAGATGCAATCTATTTGGTAGCGCAGACTATCAATGAAAATCCAGAAGTTAAGCTTATTTATAGTGATGAGGACAAACTAGAAATGGATGGTACGTATACTGGCCCTTATTATAAATCAGATTTTAACTACGATCTACTTCTGACAAATAACTACATCTGTCATCTTACAACCATCAAGAAAAGTGTGGGCGACTCGTATGGATGGTTCGAACTAGGTCTCGAAGGCAGTCAGGATCATGATGTAATACTCAAAGCAGTTGAAGCGTCCAAGCCATCAGAGATTGTACATATACCGAAGGTTCTTTATCACTGGCGGAAGATTCCAGGAAGTACTGCGTCAGCCTACAGCACTAAAAGTTACGCACGAGATGCAGGCAAAAAAGCTCTGCAAAACCACCTTGATCGATGTAAAATAGAGGCAACTGTTAAGTCCAGTACTCGTGGCGGCTTCTACGATTTACTATATAAAGTCGATTCTCCACCATCAGTGAGTATCATCATACCATTCAGAGATCAAGCCCAACTATTGATGAACTGTATGGATAGTATTATTAAACATACTGCCTACCCCAACTACAATATCATACTTGTAGACAATGATAGTACAGAAAGTCAAACTAAGGAGTACTTAAAGCGAGCCGCCAAGCTATATAAACACGTAAAAATTGTTAAGAGTCCAGGAGTTTTCAACTTTTCCAAAATAAATAATCAAGCTGTTGAGAATAGCGATTCAGAACTCGTACTATTACTAAACAATGACATCGAAGCGGTGCATAACGGCTGGCTACTACGATTAGCGTCACATTTTCAACGTGAAGATGTCGGAGTGGTTGGAGCGAGATTACTTTATCCAGATTATCATATACAACATGATGGTATTGTCACGGGGGTTGAAGATGTAGCGTCTCATGTGTGGAAAAACAAGGTGACAAATCAAGTACACCACTTTTGCTTTGGTAGTACCAGAAATGTAAGTGCTGTAACAGGAGCTTGCCTTCTCACAAGAAGAAATATCTACAATCAATTGAATGGGCTAGATGAAGACAAGTTTGTCGTTGCATTTAATGATATCGACTATTGCTTAAAAGTAAGAAGAGAAGGATATAATATAATTCATGATCCCACAGTTCATCTGATTCATCATGAATCAAAATCAAGAGGATATGAAGATACTCCCGATAAAATGAAACGTTTTTTAGGGGAGATCAAATCGTTTAAGAAACGATGGAAGGGTACATATGAGCATGACCCGTATTATAATAGAAACCTATCCAAAAACCACAGTGACTACAGAATTGAAATAGAAATATGAAAGTACATTTTGATGGAATAAAAAATGGAAAACTCATTGGCTGGGCGATTAGAAAAAATGACGTGCCGCTTACCTTTGAATTTAGTGATGGCAATAAATATGAGACCGATGCCGTAATCGAACGTAAAGGTCTGACATTAAAAGATATGCATGAGACAGGCAAGTGCGGATTTGAAATTTCACTACCCGTCCTAAAATGGCTTCGCGGAGAGCAACCTAGCGTAAACATTACTGCTCAACACGAAAATACTGTCGTGTTCAAGCAAGCGTCTTACAGGCCTATATTCTTCATGCATATAGCAAAGACAGCTGGCACTTCGGTAAATGATGCGTTTGCATCTATTCTCAACACTGAAGACTATAGATTCCACCTTGAGGGCGTGAATGACTGGTCACCAGAGAAACTCGACCATATAAAAACGAAATTATTTTTTATCTCCGGACATCTTAATTACCTCAGAATTAATGACATCATAGGACTCAAAGATCATTTCAAAATAACAATAATTAGAGAACCAATTAACCAACTGTTATCACATATAAATTGGATATATTCGATAGCAGAAGACACCAATTCCAATTTTTATAATAATCATCAAAGCCATATAAAATCCCTAAGCCTTATGATCAGAAAGACTGATTGGACAGTGCTTACTCAAGTTATTGATCTCTTTGAAAATATGAGTGATGAGCAATATAAACTTTTTAACAATTGCCAAACACGATATCTAATTACCAAGCAAAATAGTCGGACGCTAGAACTTTCAGATATTCATGAAGCCCTCGACAATATAAGCCAATTCGATGTTGTTTTAGATAATTCCAATCTCAATGAACTACCTATTCTCCTTAATAAAGAATACCCCCTGCTTAACATTACCATAGGTCACTCAAATACAAATAAGTCAAAATCAATAACGATTCTCGAAAATTCTGATATATCAGAGTATCTGCAACAACACATAATGATCGATAACATACTTTATAATTTCATTCAACATAATAAAAACAACTAATGAAAATTGTCACTTATCTCATCCTAGCTCTACTTATAACGGCATGCGTAGGCAAACCAGACGAGCCAAAATCCGAAAAGACAGAAATCAATATTCAACAAAATCAAAGTCTCGAACGAATCTACATGACGGAATTAAAGATTAACGAGCTAACAGCCCAAAAAATCAGGTCTATAGATAAAAAATATACTAATAACATTAAAAGGCTTCAAAGTAGCAAACTACAAGATAAAGAAAGACGCATAAACATCAATAGGATAAGAAGAAAATCTGAACTAACAGAAATACTGGGCGAAAAGATGTATGCCGAAAAGATTGCAATAGATAAGGCATATAGCAAAGCTAACAAGTAAGAATCAAGCCGGATATTCGTTGAGGCCTAATTGGCCAACAATCGACTTTTCACCTGAGAATTGAACTAGGCAATATGAAAGCATATAGCCTAGTTCATATGAAAACTGATCACGTCTCCCGTGCAAGGGGAAGAATCTGGGAATACTATAACATGGCACGCTATGACCAGAAGAAAGTATTTCATAACCAAATTCTTTCCTAAAAAGCTCAGCCCAGCAATACTTAC
>ENA-ORXU01001694-ORXU01001694.1-marine-metagenome-genome-assembly--contig:-NODE-1694-length-17020-cov-5.108304_pt1 | contig 17020 bp, 13 predicted proteins | sample MGYA00237869_ERZ511484 | MGnify/ENA metagenome assembly ERZ511484
AACTGAATTAAGTACTCTGTGGTGCACAGAAGCCCAGTGGTGATCAAGAGCCTCTTGAACATGAAGTGTGAAGTGCCTGATCCTTATCTACTGTTCACAGTTTTCAGCGTTAAAGTTTTCGTGCTTGCAGGAATATAAGGACTTGAGGTATCATCATTTCTCAAAGAGTCAGACGGCTTTGCAGTTTACTCTGTAAAGAATTTATTGGCAGGCTTATCTTTTTTCCAGAGGTCTATATTTATTGTTTGCTGATCTTTATTTTGACGGTAGTTGTATGTCCTAGATGTGAAAGATGGTGCAAATATTCTCAATGTAAGCATGGTTTTATATTATATCTCGTCTCACACCCATACGCATTCCATTCATATATGTATACTCTATAGATCCTTTTAATGTAATATTTAATGAGAGCTATTTTATCATTTCTACGCGATCCGGAATATCGGCTGCTGCTTTTGTCTACTTTCGCCATGTTATCACTTGGTACTTTATTCTATCACTTGGTCGAAGGCTGGTCTGTGATCGATGCAGCATACTTTTCCTTCATTTCGCTTACCACTGTAGGGTATGGTGATGTCACACCTTCCACGGATGTGGGCAAAGTATTTACCATTATGTATCTGACTGTAGGTATAGGTCTCATACTGTCGTTCATAGATATATTGTTCAAGCACTATTCGAAACCTTATCGAGTTGACGAGAGTAGGGCTGACCAGTAGGCTTGACTACATAAAGGAGAAAGGTTCTTCTTGCTGGCTGTGCCTATTTGTTGATGTAGAGCGTCTATTACTGAAGTGTCCAAGCTTGCCTCGTTTCTCACTTAGGGAGCCTCAGTTTACGATGTATCCATCATAGGACGATAGGCACTTGCGATATCTGAACTCTCTATATCAATCATGAGCATCATCAAAGAACACATGAAGTGGTCTTTTGAAAGATATCTGATACTGTCGATTTGAGAATAGCTCAGTTCATCTAGCGTACTGCATTAGAGATAGGAGGCACTGTTGTGATACCCGATGCTTGATCGTAGGTAATGCCGACCATGAAGTTTAGCAAGTCTTGATCGAGAGCTGTGTTTTCTGCGTTCAAATTTTCTAAAAGACCATTTCAAATTTTGTCTTGCTGATCTACATGATTGAATGTGGTATTGAAAGCAGCCAAGTATTTTCCATCAAGTGAGTAGCTCGTGACATGTCTTTGTGGCATTCGTAGCACTCTTGGCTTGGTCATCTGCTGCTTTATAAAATCCGTGACAACAGCATACACGTATTCTATAGTAAGAGTGGGCGCATGGTCATCTGTACGAAAAGCTGAATCATAAGCTTAAAAAGTGGAGATCGGGTCTTGGGCTATGTCACTCATATCTAAGATATCTAAACTCATGCGAGATTGTACATACGAGCGCTGGTAATTAAAGCACACAGGATCATGCCTGCAGTACAAGATCATTTATAAAAAACTCCCTATCACATATAGGATATGTAATAGGGCGTCACTTATAGCATTCTGAAGATCAGCTATGCTTTTCTATCAGTGTTATATCAGTTATCGAGTTCGTAGATTTTGAGTTCAGCTTTATTGGTATAGTAAAGCTGATTGTACCGATAATCCACTTCATATACTGGCGATACGTCATTGAACTCGTAGCGCGCTTTCTCTTCTCCCGTTGCTTTTTCAATTTGAAATAAGCTTAGCTTCTTATCGTCGTCTCTACCAAAAAAATAAGCGTACCGTTCATCGTCACTGCTGATTTCATCAGGTGTGAAATAGTTAAGACCTGAGCCGCCCACAGCGTTGATACCATCCATCTGCGAATTGTAGCTATTAATGGAAGCATTATTATTTGTTACGTAATTGTTCGTGGATGCAACGGCTCCGGCAGTACTTACGAGTCCTATGCCTAGGCGTGCCATTCCTTTGCCAAAGGAACCTGGTAGCGGGTAATGCTCCTTCTTGACGACTTCAATCTTATCATCCTGAAGCATTATGATCTGGTATCCTCTAGGTCCAGCAACATAGTATCCTCCATCGGCCTTATCGATCGAGTAGAGTCCAACTGGCTGAGTGGTCCTTCCCTTTGTGACTTTCCAGCTATTGAGATCTAGATGTCTTAGAGTGAAACCCTGCTGACCTAGGTTGGTACTTTCACGAGAGGCATCGCCTATGGCTATAATAGCATTTGCGTCTTGATCATATAAATAGAAATCGGAATTCATTCGAGCGGATTTACTTCCATCACGTTTTCGCACTGTAATGTGCGTTGCGCTGCGTCTTATATAGAAGTCATTAGAGGGACTGCTTTCTTGATCAGCTGATGAATACTGTGGAGGCTCTTTTTCGAGCTTTTCGGCTTTTTTCCAGACGGCTTTGCCATCGGCAGGATTTACTAGGATCCTTTTGTTTTTCATATAGACCATGAGTCCGTCCTCCTGAGGTTCTACATTGTAAATGCCTTTTTCTGAAAAGTCTTTTTTCCAACGAGGATCCTTTGAGGTATAGTTGAAGATATTAAATCCTTCATCGTGGACTACGAGGATAGCGTTGTCATAGTTTCTCATAAAGCGCATCTGTCCATCTAGCTTTACTTGCTTGCCGTATGTACTCTCTCCAGTAGAGACATCTATGACGTCAAATTTTTTGCTAAGCTTCAGCTCTAGGCTCATGCTTGTAGCAGCTCCTAGAGCGCCACCTAGCCCACTACGATTTTCAGCAATGGCTAGATACTTGTAATCATCGCTATAGAGGAGCGCTCCCGCATCATATTCGCCTTTCCACTTGATCTCGCCAGACGAAGGATCTAGAGCGATTAATTCTTTGCGGTGCTTATAGATGAGATTACCATTAGCTGAGATAAAAGGTTTTACCTCTCGCTTCATCATCCCAACGCCATTTTCTGATGAGCTTAACATTTGTCCTATTCCGGATGCCTCGTCTAGCTGAGCAGACCAGAGGTACTTATTTTGAATAGCATGTATTCCATATAGCTTGTAGCCAGATTTATTAGTAGTCTTGACGATCAGCATCTGCTGCTCTGGAAGTATGTGATAGTCACTGATATTTCTTATTTCCTCCGCTGTTCCATCTACCAGTAGGTCTCCTGTAACCACATTGATTATATTTTTTCCTACAAAGGCAATGATCGTAGAAGCAAACTCTCGATAGTCGTCTGAGTCTTCACCCGCTACTTCACCTACGGCTGATTGCTCAGAGCGAGCGGATTTCCATAGCACTTCTTGCTTGATAGGGTGGATGGCTATATACTCACTCGTGGTCTCTATGATAGGTATTCCAGTAGAGCTGTGGACATTGATCGTCTTGGCATTTGCGCCTAGATCTAAGGTAGCGGTTGGTTGGATCTGCGCAGATAACTGTAGCGCTACCAACGCGCAAAGCATGGTAATAAGGTTTTTCATCGTAGAATTGGATTTGTGAATACGTGTAATATGGCTAAAGTACCATATTTTGCAGCCTCGGAGCGTATGTGCCGCTCAGAGCAGTGCTCATAATTTCTTAAAACTTAGGGCAGTGACAACCACTATTCCAATTAGGCTTGTAAAAGACTCCAATCCCTAAAAATACATTATCAACACCGCCATTGGGACGATCTATTCCAGCATTGGACATGTGTCGGAATCGGCCTTCTATACCTATATCTAATTTCGTATTAGGGATGGGTATGAAGAAACCTGCACCAATATTATCAGAAAAGATAAAGCCATCGGCTTGTAAAGCAGTCTCCGTACTCATGTAGTGAGGTCCTGCACCGATAAATACGTAGCCCCATATCTTTTCTAGTGTCAGCCAATCAAATCGCACACCAAGATTAAGGCCCGCATCTGTTTCATTGCTTTCAGATATTTCGCCGTCAGGCGTCGTCAGGCGTACTTGAGCAAATTGTGGCTCTGCGTAGAAACTCAGTCTCCTCCAGAAGTTGTGATAAAATGGTGCGTAGCTAGCGTACAGACGCGTGAGATGCGCTTTGTATTCCACATTTTCAGGCAAGAGCTCAGCGTAGATCGGATAGGAGTAGCCCGCACCGATCCATATAGGCTTATCGCCGCTCTGTGCATAGAGACCTATGGTCATACATAAGAGGGCGGCTGTGAATAGATTCTTGATCATCTTCATATTTGATCAACGCTAAATCTCCCGCCACGTTGCATGAGAAGCAATGCCATAGTGAGATGAAAGCTATGGCGCAATCGTAATCTTACTCTGATTTACCTTGATTTCCGGCGAAGACGCTCTTGACATAGAGACGATTCATACGGGCAATATTTTCCACTGATATTTCTTTGGGGCACTCAGCCTCGCAAGCAGTGATATTACTGCATCGTCCAAATCCCTCAACATCCATCTGGTTGACCATGTCATACACACGCTTTTCATTCTCTACTTCTCCCTGTGGTAAGAGTGCTAAGTGAGATACTTTGGCTGCGGTGAAGAGCATAGCGCTACCATTAGGACAAGCAGCTACACAAGCACCACATCCTATGCAGGTAGCTGCGTCAAATGCTTGAGATGCATCATGCTTTTCTACTGGTAAGGCATTACCGTCAGGAGCCTGGCCCGTGTTGACGGATACATAACCGCCCGCTTGGATGATATTGTCAAATGCTGATCGATCGATTACAAGATCTTTAATCACCGGAAAGCTAGACGCGCGGAATGGCTCAATCACGATGGTGTCACCGTCATTGTAGTGACGCATGTGCAGCTGGCACGTGGTAGTACCTCTCTGTGGTCCGTGTGGGTGACCATCTATGACTATATTGCACGTGCCGCATATTCCTTCTCTACAGTCATGCTCAAAAGCCACAGGCTCCTTCTTTTGACCGATAAGTTGCTCATTGAGCACATCGAGCATTTCTAGAAAGCTCATATCTTCTTCTGCATGCACATTGTGCTCTTCAAAAGATCCCGTAGCTGATGGGCCTTTTTGTCTCCAGATTTTCAGTGTCAGATTCATAGCAGTGTATAAGTGTAGATCAAGTAAATGATCAGTGAGTTATATATCAAGTCAGTTGCCTCAGTCGCGGTAGCACGGAGCCGCGTAGACTACTTATAGCTTCTTGTTTTGAGCTCTACGTTTTTAAATTCCAGATCTTCTTTATAAACTTCAGGATTCCCATAATTCCATGACCAAGCCGCTACATATGTGAACTCTTCATCGCGACGCAGAGCTTCTCCGTCTGCTGTCTGGTACTCCTCTCGGAAATGACCACCACAGCTTTCATCTCTTGCCATGGCGTCTCGTACCATTACTTCACCTAGTTCGATGAAGTCTGCTACTCTAAGTGCTTTCTCTAGTTCTGGATTATAGTCGTGCATCTCGCCTGGCACAAATACATCATTCCAAAACTCTTCTCGTAGCTCTCGGATCATCTGCAAAGCTTTAGCAAGACCTTGCTCGTTGCGAGACATGCCGCAGTATTCCCACATGATGCGTCCGAGTCTACGGTGGAAGCTCTCCACACTCTGTCCTCCCTGAATCTTGAGTAGCTGCTCCAATTTTGCTCGAGTTTCGGACTCTGCCTGCTGAAATTCTGGAAGATCAGTAGAAATCGCAGGTGTCCGTATCTCATCACTGAGAAACTGTCCGATCGTATAGGGCAACACAAAGTATCCATCAGCTAATCCTTGCATAAGTGCAGAGGCTCCAAGACGATTGGCACCATGATCGGAAAAGTTAGCTTCTCCAAGAGCGAAGAGTCCAGGTACATTAGTCTCTAGGTTATAGTCTACCCATAGCCCACCCATCGTATAGTGTACGGCAGGATAGATTTTCATTGGGAACACGTAAGGATCTTGACCCGTGATTTTTTCATAGATCTGGAAGAGATTTCCATACTTGTCTTTGATGACCGCTTTTCCTAGTTCTGAGATTTTCTCATCGCTAGGATTAGTGATATTTTGTGATGTGGCTTCACTCTTTCCGTAGCGTACTACTGCGGCAGCGAAGTCAAGAAACACGCCGCGACCAGTCTTCACGATTCCTTTGCCAGCATCACACTCGATCTTAGCTGCACGACTTGCTACATCTCGAGGCACCAGATTACCAAATGCTGGATATCGACGCTCAAGATAATAATCACGATCACCTTCTGCTATATCTAGAGCTGTCTTCTGACCAGTACGGATCGCTTCAGCGTCTTGCACTGACTTAGGCACCCATACACGACCATCGTTCCTGAGACTCTCACTCATGAGAGTCAGCTTGCTTTGGTACTCTCCAGATTCTGGTATGCAAGTAGGGTGGATCTGCACATAGCACGGATTGGCCATCAGAGCACCTTTCTTCACCGCTTTCCAAGCAGCGCTCACATTGCTATTCATAGCATTAGTAGAGAGATAGTAGACATTACCGTAGCCACCAGTAGCTAGGACGACGCAGTGTCCTGCAAATTTCTCCAGCTTTCCTGATACAAGATTACGCGCTATTATTCCTCTGGCTTTACCATCTACCTTCACGAGATCTAGCATCTCATGTCGGTTGTACATTACTACCTTTCCTGAAGAGATCTGACGACTCAGAGCTTGGTAAGCTCCGATGAGAAGCTGCTGGCCAGTCTGTCCGCGTGCATAGAAGGTTCGAGACACTTGCACCCCACCGAAGGATCGATTGGCCAAAAGGCCACCGTACTCTCTAGCGAATGGCACGCCTTGGGCCACACACTGATCTATAATATCACGACTTACTTCGGCTAGTCTATGCACATTAGCCTCTCTCGATCTATAATCACCACCCTTGATCGTATCGTAAAATAGCCTGTAGACGCTATCTCCATCATTCTGATAATTCTTAGCAGCGTTGATCCCTCCCTGAGCAGCTATACTGTGTGCGCGCCTGGGACTATCGTGAAAGGTAAATGCCTTGACCTTATAACCTAGTTCGCCGAGGGTCGCGGCCGCAGATGCACCAGCAAGTCCTGTACCTACTACGATGACCTCAAGCTTTCTCTTATTATTAGGTGCTACAAGATCCATCTTAGACCTAAATTCGGTCCACTTCACTGCGAGTTCACCTTCTGGTATCTTAGAATCTAGATTCATTTCTTTAGTGATTTGAGTCTACGTATTTTGTTGTAAGTACACATATACGGGTAGCACCGCATATCCTAGCGGTACCAAGATGCCGTAGGCAATCCCGATTCCCCTTATGAGAGGATTATACTTGTGATGGTTGAGCCCCAGCGTCTGGAAGGCAGACTGAAAGCCGTGCAATAAATGAAATGCCAGCGCGAGCAGGCCGATTAAGTAGGCAATGACGATCCAGAGCTGATCAAAAGATATAACTACTCGAGAGTAGAGATCCTTGATGTTGCCATTACCATAATCTACAGCTGCTATCGCACCTTCTCCACCAAATTTTGCTTTGAACCAAAAGTCACCCATATGTATGAAAAGAAAAGCGAGTACTAAGATCCCAAGCAGAGCCATGTTCTTAGACGCCCAGCTACCTTTCGTATCCTTTTTGGCGTAAGCCTTACCATTAGCCTTGCGATTTTTCAAAGCAATCAAGATGCCCTGTATCGCATGTATAATGATAAAGGCGTATAGCCCAAAACTCACCGTCTTGATGAGCGGATTGTGCACCATAAAGTCGGCGTACACATTGAAAGCCTGGCCGCCGTCTCCAGCCAAGATCGCAAGATTACCTGCTAGGTGTACGATCAGGAAGGTTATCAAGAATAATCCCGTGAGGGCCATGACCCATTTTTGACCGATCGAGCTCGTCAAGAAGCGTGTTATCCACATATGATTGATATTTTGGCTGCTGACAAATCTACCATTCTTTGTATGAGCGTAACACACAGAGCCTCGGGTGGTCTATTGCGTAAGACTATTTAGAATAAATCTATGTTTGTAGTACTATGAGCGTAGATCCACAGCGCAAGGAGGCATTTCGGCTCCTTCTCGACTATTTCCCCCAGCTAGAACCACCCATTTCCATCACTTCCTCCAGCATTACAGAGATAAGTGGTGTCAATAAGGCGCTACCGTATGAGCTGCTATTTGAGTTTGTACTAAACTTCCGCGAGGAAAATGAGTATAGAGAGTGGATTCCAGTGCTGAGCTTGCCACCTGACGGCGATCACTATGTACTAGTGCTGTGGGAGCTCGATGTACTCACCTACACGTGTCTTCTCGCTACTTATCATAAAGATGGTAGGTTACTCGATCATGTAGCTATAGCAAAGCTGCAAGCGGATACAGTAGGCGACGTGAGTATGCAGGCAGCAGTCATAGATGAGGATTCCCTTATCTACACAGTTCATTCGGATCAAGTGCGACCTACTACAGATGCGATCGATGAGAAGAGTACCACAATTATGGAAGTATTGCCCAATGGCAAGATCCTCAAATCACTAGGACAACATGACAAAGAATAAAAAGCATAAAAAGAATATTTACCTAAGCCGTGGCGCCTTGAAGTCAGCGATTGCTCGCTTGATGAAATCTAAGCCCAAAGCCCAGTTCCACGCTAAGCAGCTCATACGCAAGCTGAAGATTAAGAACTCCTCACCACAAGTAGTAGAGATGCTCAAGCAGCTCGCTGATCAGGGAGTAGTGCGTCAGCTCGAAGGTGGTAGATACATATTTGCCCAAGGCAAAGTCCGCTACAAGCAAGCGTCAGTAGCGCAAGGCTACGTGGATATGATACGCAGTGGAGCCGCTTTTATCCTCGTGGATGGCATGGAACAAGACGTATATGTACCAAGAGCTGGTATCAATGGGGCCTTGCACGGAGATCTCGTAGAGATAGAGTACAAGGGAAGAAAAGGAGGTAGACCTGATGGCAAAGTGACGGGTATCCTTGATCGTGCCGTAGAGAGTTTCCAAGCTGTCATCCGTGAAGAAAAGACTGGTTATACCGCAGTGGTGGATCACAAGGGAAAGATATTTGATATTACGGTCAGCAACTTCAAGATGTGGCCTACTTTGCGCACGGGAGACCCAGTGATCATCCGTATTACTAAGTGGAGCGATGATAGAAACGAAGACCATCTAGGCGTAGTCACCACACTACTAGGCGATATGCCAATGGACGATATCCAGATGACAGGCATACTGTTGTCTGAGGGATTTAATCTAGAGCATAGTCCAGCAGCGCAGAAAGAAGCTGAAGCTTTGCCATCTCAGGTTGTCATCACAGAGGAGGATCTGGCTGAGCGCAAGGACTTCAGAGGAGTAACCACTTTCACTATAGATCCCGTGGATGCCAAGGACTTTGATGATGCCCTCAGTATAGAAAAGCATGAGGATGGCACGTATACCCTTGGCGTGCATATTGCCGATGTCACTCACTATGTGCCCTATGGATCGGCTCTTGATGAAGAAGCGTACGATCGCTCTACTTCGGTATATCTCGTAGATCGAGTCCTACCCATGTTGCCTGAGAAATTGTCTAATGGTCTCTGTTCCCTCAGACCACATGAGGACAGATATAGTTACTCAGCATGGTTTACACTTGATGAGGATTACAAAGTGCTTGCACGATCTTTTGGTAAGAGCGTGATCCACTCCGATCATCGATTTAGCTATGGTTCGGCACAGGCTGTTCTCGATGCTGGACAGGGTGAGTATCATGACGAACTCAGTCTTCTACGCGAGATATCTCGTAAGTATCGCAAAGCAAGATTTAAGAATGGCGCTCTTAATTTTGAGACAGATGAGCTCCGATTTAAGCTTGACGATGATGGCAATCCCATCAGCGTCTATACTAAAGAGCGCAAGGATACACATCTACTGGTAGAGGAGTTTATGCTACTGGCTAATCGAGAGGTAGCTACCTATATCAATAAAGTGTCAGCACCAGCGCCACCATTCGTCTACAGAATCCATGATCTACCGGATGAAGATAAGTTGCAGGATGTACGGCTATTTGCTCTAGAAATGGGGCTTGAGCTGAAGTTTGATCATCCTAAGCAGATCGCCAAGTCATTTGACAAATTGCGCAAAGCTGCCAAGCTAGATCCGCGCTTTAAGATCCTAGAACCCATGGGCATCCGCGCTATGTCCAAGGCGGAGTACTCACCAGAAAATATAGGACACTACGGCCTAGCATTTGACTACTACACTCACTTCACTTCTCCGATACGACGCTACAGTGATGTACTTGTGCACCGTATACTCGAGTCTGTCCTCCAAGGCAAGGGCCAGAAATATAAGAAGCCTCAGCTCGAGAAGCAGACCAAGCACATCTCGCGTCAGGAGCGTAAGGCGCAGAAAGCAGAGCGTGACAGTAATAAGTACTTCCAAGTCAAGTACATGAAGCAGTATGAGGGCCAAGTGCTGCAAGGAATGGTGAATGGTATGATCGAGATAGGATTCTTTGTAGAGATGACAGATAGTAAGGCTGAAGGTATGGTGATGTGGGACAGTCTGGACGAGTCATACGAGCTAGAGTCCTCGCGCTTACGCGCAAAGGCTAGTAGGTCTGGTGCCGTAATCAAAGTAGGTGATGTCGTCACTGTCAAGGTCCGTGAAGCTAATCTAGAATCAAGGAAGATAGAGCTTGACTGGGTAGGACCTGCGCCTAGTGAGCCTGAGCAAGAAGGTGATGCTTAATCTTCTTGATCAGCGCCGGTCCCTCGTAGATGAGAGCAGAGTAAATCTGAATCAGGTCAGCGCCTGCGGCTAGCATCTCAGCAGCACGCTCAGGGCTGTTGATTCCACCCACTCCTATGATGACCATATCACGTGGAAGTGCAGATCTGAACCACCGCAATTGCCTCAAGCTCTGATCATACAGCGGAGCTCCGCTGAGTCCGCCTGCACCCATATGCGCGATAGTGTCACTGCTCGTATGCAGACCATCACGAGATATTGTGGTATTGCACGTGATGAGACCTGTCATTTCACTTTGTAGCAGTACTTCTGCGATATCTTCTCGCTGCAGATCAGTGATGTCTGGCGCGACTTTGAGTAGGATAGGGCGTGACGTCTGTGAATGCTGATTTAGCTCCTGGACTGCACTGAGTAGACGCAAGAGAGGTTCTCTTCGCTGCAGTTCTCTGAGCCCTGGAGTATTGGGAGAGCTGACATTGATGACAAAGTAGTCTACATAGTCGTGGAGAGCCTTGTAAGAAAGGAGATAATCATCTACAGCTCTAGAATTTTCTGTGGTCTTATTTTTCCCTATGTTGCCACCTATGATAACGTGAGGTCTACTCTTCTTAAGATTTTTCACGGCGGCTTCTACACCAGCATTATTGAATCCCATGCGATTGATCAGAGCCTCATCAGCTGGTAATCTAAAGAGACGTGGCTGAGGATTACCAGCTTGCGCTCTCGGGGTGACTGTGCCGATCTCTATAAATCCAAATCCAAGCTTGTGCATGAGATCTATATGCTCAGCATTCTTATCAAAGCCAGCTGCCAGGCCGACCGGATTAGGAAAATTGAGTCCCATAAGCTCTCGCTCAAGCTCTGGAGTGTCTAATTTCCAAGCAGAACTCAGCGAGCTACCTAGAAGAGGCACGCCTAGTGCTCTGCGAAACTGTGTGAGTGTCCAGTGATGGGCTCTCTCCGGATCCATACGAAAGAGAGCAGATTTTAGCAATCCGTACATAGTGCTAAGCTACGACCTCTGTCCTACAGTAAGTTCTTTCTCGAGTGCTTCAAGATCACGAATGAGCAATCTTTTCCTATTAAATGAGATGAGATTCTTGGTCTTGAGCTCATTAAGCACAGTCGTAACGGTCTGTCTAGAAGTAGCAGTGAGATTAGCAATGTCCTGATGTGTGATAAACTTGCGTACCACGAACTCATAGCCTACACGCTCTCCACGCTTCTCTACCAGTTTGAGCAAGTATTCCACTACGCGAGTACGACTATCTTTAAAGACCATTGATTCTAACCGGTCCTCCATATCGAGTATCCTTGAGCCTAGTACTCTCAAGAAAAAAAGATTGAGCTTAGTATGATCGCGAAATAGTGAGCGCATCTGACTTACTGTGATGCCACAGATTGATGTGGTCTCTAGTGCTTCTGCGAAGTCACTGCGCTTCTGCTGACCGACCATCGCGAGCTCTCCGAACACCTCACCTTCCTGTAATATTGATTTAGTGACCTCCTTGCCAGATTCGCCGTAACTACCGATCTTGACTCGACCTGAGTTAATGAAAAACACGAGATGACTCTTATCATCTGGCACATAGATATAGTCTCCCTTATTGTACTCACGAGTAAAATGATCAGGGTTGTCATTATCCACCTTCTTGGGGCAGAAGATATTGAGCAAGTCAATATTCTCAAGGTACCACAAACTTTGCTCTGCCATACTAGTCACTTTGCTGAATATGATGTAAAACGGCTACACCGCCCTTTTGATCTAAAATTTCATTGTTTTCTCTATGATTTGTCGCGATCTGGGAGCAAGGCCATTTGATCCACAAATTTTGTAACGTTCGGATTTTCAGATGCCATTCGCTCATATATCTCCTTATCTGTCGGTGGTCTCTCCACTAAGATCTCCTCTTGTAAGGATTCGTCCACGACTACTTCCATAGTCAAGAGATAATTCTCGGCAGATCGCATAAGATAGTCCATGAGATTCTTCTCATCTATCAGCTGATACTTAGCAATATTGGATGCTACCGTCACAGTAAGCACTGTACCATCTAGACTCAGGTCAGCAGTCTTGAAAGTAGTCTGCACTCCAGGCATCGTCACATTCTCTTCAGCATAGCTTTCCCAGATCTGTTTCAATTGATCTAGATCTATATCCTTATGTACGCGTATTTTCTGCAGATCGGCTTTCACCTCTTCTTGCATTTTATCTACACTCTTGAGACTGAAGAGTTTACGCTTGCTCTTTGCCCGTGGGCTGAACTCTCGTGCTAGTACTGGCATCGCTGGATTATCGCCTATCTGACTCGCTTCGCTAGAAGATTCACTTGGGTTTAGTGTAAGAGTAGAGTATTCTGTGCTCTCGAGTCCAGCTTCTGATGAATCGTCTGGAGCCTTATCCGTTACATCGCGGGACGCAGCATCTGCCGTATTTTTTTCAGATATGGTAGGAGAAGACGATACGTCAATTTCTGACGCTGCCGTAGTAGCCTCAGGAGTAGGATTGGCCGCTAGTTTTTTTTTACTTTCATCATCATGAGTGAGAAAAGGATCTGCTGATATACGCCGCAAGAGATAGCAGATCTTAGCAAGGCAAAGCTCTACCTGCAGGCGTTTATTGTTAGCTATGGGGAGTTTGAGATTGCATTCATTGAGCAAGTGAAGTCCTGAGAGGATAAATCCTCTATCGGCGGCGTTTGCCTGCTTGGCATACTGGGTCTGAGTAGTTTCTGGAGCATCGAGCAGCGCACTCGTGCCAGGCTGACTGGCCATCAGTAGATTCCGGAAGTGATTGCTCATCCCATCCACAAAGATTTCAGGGTGAAATCCCTGTCTCATCACTTGATCCAACTGCACCATGACAGAACTCAAGTCCTCGATCATCAGCAGATCCACCATCTCAAAGTAGTACTGATCGTCTAGTAAACTTAAATTCTCAATCACCGATGAGCGTGATAGTGTCTCTCCCTGTATGCTACTCACTATCTTGTCGTATAGTGACAGAGCATCACGCATCGCACCATTGGCTTTCTTTGCTATGAGATGCAGTGCACCATCATCCGCAGATATACTTTCTTGATCAGCGATGCTGCGGAGCTGTGCTACGATGTCCACTGTCGATATGCGATTAAACTCAAATATCTGACACCTACTCAGAATAGTCGGAAGGATCTTGTGCTTTTCCGTGGTAGCTAGGATAAATACGGCGTAGGGCGGTGGCTCCTCCAGGGTCTTGAGAAATGCATTGAAGGCACTGGAACTGAGCATATGTACCTCATCTATGATAAATACCTTGTACTTTCCACTCTGTGGAGCAAAGCGTACTTGCTCGGTAAGCTGTCGGATATGATCGACGCTGTTGTTGGAGGCAGCGTCAAGTTCTAGAATATTAAAGGACTTGTTATTCTCTGCCGCTTGACAGTTGCTACACGCGCCACACGGCTCATAATCATCGGTAAGAGCAGTGCAATTGAGCGCCTTGGCTAGGATTCTCGCACAGGTGGTCTTGCCCACTCCGTGTGGTCCACAAAAAAGAAATGCCTGCGCTAGTCTGTCTTTTTTCAGCGCTTGCTTAAGCGTAGAAGAGACTTGCTCTTGGCCTATTACCTCGTCAAATCGAGATGGCCTATACTTGCGTGCAGATACGATATATGATGCCATAAGCTTGGTCTGGCAAATGTACGTACTATGGCTACACGGACTATGACCATCCACGCTGTAGTTTTTTTGCCGAAAGGCTGGAAAGAATATGCACCTTACAAGTCACTAGTGATCTTCTGATGCAAGACTTCAAGGTGGGACGGTATTAAGCCTCTCGATCAGCGATATGGGCTCATACCTCAGAGGGAAATCATATTACTTTGTAGGCTATGAAGATCACCATGGCACAGCTCAACTATCATGTGGGCAACTTTGAAGGTAACTATCAGAAGATGGCGGATGCGATTCAGCGGGCTGTCGCCCAAAAGAGTCAGCTAATAGTCTTCTCAGAGCTAGCCATCACTGCGTACCCGCCTAGAGATTTTCTAGAGTTTGAAGACTTTATTGAAAAGAGTGATGAGATCCTAGAGCGACTTAAAGCGCTGAGTAAAGATATCGCGATACTGGTAGGAGCTCCTACGGTGAACCCCGTGGTTGAAGGCAAAGATCTATACAATAGTGCCGTGTTGCTTGCAGATGGGAAGATCAAGAGTATGCACCATAAAGCACTGTTGCCTACCTACGATGTGTTTGACGAGTACAGATACTTTGAGCCTGCACACAGCTTTGTAGTAGCAGAACTCCAGGGGATGAAGATCGCCGTCACGGTCTGCGAGGATATATGGAACGTAGGTAATGAAAATCCTATGTACACCACTTGTCCCATGGATGTGCTGATGGAGCAAAAGCCTGACATAGCCATCAATCTCTCTGCATCACCATTTCACTGGGCACAGGCTGAGACTCGGACCGAAATTGTAAAAGCTAATGTAAAGCGATACGGTATACCCATGATCTATGTGAATCATGTAGGTGCGCAGACGGAGCTAATCTTTGATGGCGGATCGCTTGCCGTAGGTACTGGTGGAAACGTGTATCGCGAGCTTCCATACTTCGCTGAGAGCGTAGAAACTATAGATACGGATGAGCTCCTGAGTTCTGATCGTCATGAGCCCAATAGTAAGGAGAAGAATGCTCTGCTACATGATGCCATCATACTAGGCTTGCGTGACTATTTTGAGAAGCTCGGTTTCAGCAAAGCCATTCTAGGACTCAGCGGAGGCATCGATAGTGCTCTGACGGCTTACTTCGCTGAGAGGGCTCTCGGAGCTGACAATGTCAAGGTACTGATGATGCCATCGCCATTTAGCTCAGGACATAGTGTATCTGACTCAGAGAAGCTCATAGACAATCTCGGTATCCGATCTGAGAAGATTTCCATCAGCTCACTGTATGAAGAGTACTTACAAGTGTTGGATCCATATTTCTCAGCGTATGATCATGACGTCACAGAGGAGAATCTCCAAGCTCGAATCCGTGGTATGCTACTCATGGCATTTTCCAATAAGGAAGGTTACATCTTGCTCAATACAACTAATAAGAGTGAGATGGCCGTGGGCTATGGTACACTCTATGGCGATCTGTGCGGCGGGATGTCAGTCATAGGTGATGTCTATAAGACCGAGGTATTTGATCTATGCCGTTGGATCAACCGCAATGGAGAGATCATACCTGATCATATTATCACCAAGCCTCCAAGTGCAGAGCTCAAGCCTGATCAGAAGGACTCCGACTCGTTACCTGCATATGACCTTCTAGATCGTGTGTTGATCGAGTACATCGAGAATCGTCGTAGTCCTCAGGATATAATCGAGATGGGCCTAGATGCTCAGTTAGTTCAGCGCGTCATGCGGCTGGTGAACATCAATGAATTTAAGCGGTATCAGACTGCGCCAGTATTGCGTGTATCACGCAAGGCATTTGGTATGGGCCGGAGGATGCCGATTGTCGCCAAGTATCTCTCTTGACTAAGAATCGAGAAGCGTAGTGGGAGCTTAAGTTAATAACTAGGACTGAATCCTGAGGGAGTAAGAAGGAATGAAAAGAGGAATGTAAGGCGACTGCTTACTGAGCCTTGCGGAGTCTACGTGTCGCTACGAGCTTTTGCTCTGTATCTAAAATCTGTACGAGGTAGTAACCTTGATCAAGATGAGAGAGATCATATTTACCTTCTGGAGTGACGCGGAAAGAAGCAACTTCAGAACCGATGACATTCACTACGCGAATCTTCTCTAGATTATCGAGCTGCGTGTCTAGAGAGATGTACTCTACAAAAGGATTGGGATATATGACGATCTCAGTACTTGGCGCCACGGCATCACTAGGGAGTCCCTGCGCGAGCAGGCCCGAGGAGAGCGCTGTAAAAAGCAAGATGGCGGTGAGTAATGTTCTCATCATATAATTATAAGGCAAATATACGGCTCGCAGTTCAGTCTTGCAAGTGCTAGCTGGCGACGAACTGTTACGTATTGCTATTTATATAGACTGAGAGTCACGGCTCGGACGTTAGTGAGAATGGCAAAATATTTTCACAAATTGAGGTATATCAGCTGATGAGCGTTTATTGACTGCGACATGAGGAGTGCTGAGTTACGACCTCACGAGTGCATTAGGATTTTTGCTAGCTGTTTTTTATCGATGCAACTGGCTCTCAGTCAGGGCGATAGGCGATATAACTAGAGTGGCGTTGGCGTAAGTACTTGTGACGGGGTGGATCTTGCCCACTTTCATGAAGTGAGTGGAGTGATATGACCCAATTGCTTTGCTTCTACTGCGAGCCACATCTGCTTCAAGATCAGGCACCTACCAGAGGTAGGCAAGCATTCCAGAGGTAGGCAAGCATTCCAGAGGTAGGCAAGCCTACCAGAAGTAGGCAAACATTCCAGAGATAAGCATGCTTATC
>ENA-ORXU01001695-ORXU01001695.1-marine-metagenome-genome-assembly--contig:-NODE-1695-length-17015-cov-4.911147_pt1 | contig 17015 bp, 16 predicted proteins | sample MGYA00237869_ERZ511484 | MGnify/ENA metagenome assembly ERZ511484
CGCCGCTGCCCCGGCAGCCAGTGCCGCAGCACCCGCCCCCGCGGCCGCACCTGTCGCCACGACCGGCGCAACGGGCTCTTCGACCACGACCGGCTCCGCCACCACAGCCGCTTTGGGCTTTGGCGCGAACAACAGCGCCGCTCCCGCCGCCGCAGCCGCCGCCGATCCATAACCGACAGAGCGTGCGATTTCCTTGTTGTTCTTGGCCTTGATGCGATAGCCCTGAAAGCCGCCACCGACCGGGCCGTAAGTGAACTGGCTTTCCTCGACCATATTCTTGCGCACGGTATTCATGCCCGTGTCGCGCGCCGCCGCCGTGGGATAGCCCTCGGACATCAGCGCAATGTCGCCGCCCGTGCTATAGGTAAAATAGTGCTCGCCGTCCTCGACAAAGGTCTCGAAGCCATCGTCGCGCCCCTGAACCCGCGCCTGATAGAATGCGAGCGGCTTGTAATTCTGTTCGCCATTTGCCGCGCGGGGCATGGCTGCTGCCGCGCCGGGAATGGCTGCCGCCACCGGGGCTGCAACGGTGGCGGCCTTTGATACTGAAGGCAGAGATTTCCGCTTGCCCATCAGCACGTCCATATGCTCGCGCGCCGCCTTTTCGCTCGCAAACCAGACCGAGGTCGCGACATTCTGCTTGTTGCGGGCGACGATGTCGAAATACCACTTGCCGTTATCGTGACGCTGGACGCTGTATTGTTCGGCAATCGCCATGTTCTTGCGTGTCGAGACGATGCCGTTATCGCGTCCCGCCCGCGCCTTGTAACCCTGACTGATCAGAAGGATTTTGCCATCGACCTGATAGGCAAAATACTCGACGCCATCCTTGGAGAAATTGAAAAACCCCTTGGGCTCCGCAGATGCCGGTCGGCCACTTTGGTAGAATTTAAGGGGTTTATAGTCGTCGACTCGCTTATCGGCCATGGGTTCCTCCGGTTGACGCCCCGTTTAAGGGTTAAAGGACCGCGACAATGAATGCAAAGCCCGTCTCGCCCGACGCACAGATGGGCGGTTGCGAAGCTGTTTAATTCATCCGCGGCAAAGCCCGGATCGGAACACGCAGGATGCGTCCGCGACGATCGATCGACAATTCCCACTCTTGCGCACCGTCGCGCTCTCGCAAACGGCGTTCCAGCTCGCGCGTGCTCTCCACGTCGGCTCCGTCCAGGCTTACCAATATATCGCCCGGTCGCAGGCCATTGGCGGATGCCGCCGAACGCCGCAGGAGTGTCGCGACCATGACTCCGCGCGCATAGGGGTCGAGGCCAACCTCCTCGGCATAGGCCGGCGACAGGTTCACCACGGTGGCCCCGTCCAGCGGATTATAGCCATCGACCACACGTTCGTCCCGCACCGGAAATTCTCTCGGCACCTCGACAACGACAGTGACTTGCCGCTCGCGCCCATCGCGCAACACCCGCACATCCGCACGGCTTCCCGCGGCCAGCGTGGCGAGCTTGAAGCTTAAGCCGGAATCGTCATTTACCACATCTCCGTCAACGCTCAGGATTACGTCCCCGGCTTTCAGGCCCGCCTTGTCTGCCGGCGCGCTCGGATAAAGGTCATTGATCACCGTGCCCTGCGCGCGGTCCAAACCCAGTGTCGAGGCCATGGTGGAATCCACGGCTTGCGTCCGCGCCCCAATCCAGGGCCGCTCGATCCGCCCGCTCGTGACCGCGCTATCGACCGCCCGCCCGACCAGCGAGGCGGGGATCGCGAACCCGATGCCGTTGGATCCGCCCGAGCGTGAAAAGATCGCCGTGTTTACCCCAATCAGCGCCCCGTCCAGACTGACCAGAGCGCCGCCGGAATTGCCCGGATTTACCGCTGCATCCGTCTGGATATAGCTCGAACTATCGGCCACCTGTGTCCGTGACAGGGCGCTGACAATTCCGCTTGTCACGGTCTGTCCAACCCCGAACGGATTGCCGATCGCCAGCACGATATCCCCGATTTCAAGATCACCAGAGGTGTCGATACGCAGGCTCGGCAGGACTTCGCCTTGCGTATCCACCTGCAATACGGCCAGATCGAGCTTTTCGTCCTGCGCGACCAAAGTGGCCGGAAACTCCCGGCGATCATTCAGCACCACGCGCAACTCGTCCGCGCCGTTCACCACATGGCTATTGGTCACGATCACGCCGGAACCGCGCACGATCACGCCGGAGCCGAGCGAGTTTTCCGTCCGGTCACGCGGCGCGCGGCCCATGCCGAACATCTCGTCGAAAAAGGACGCGCGGCGGCGCACCGTGCGCGAGGTAAAGACGTTCACAACGGCCGGAGCGGTCTGCTTGACCACAGGCGAATAGGACAGCTGCACTTGCGCCATGCTGTCCGGCACAGCCCTTCGATCTAGGCTATCGGCGAGCACATCCTGCGCATCGACCGGCGCTACCAACAAGGTTGCACCCAAAAGGGAGAGAAGAAGTCGTGTCATATCCACTCTGTCGGACGACCCGCGCGGGAATCCAGCTCAAAAACGTACAGCTTGCAGGCCTATTTCAGCGCCGCCGCATAGGGCATGCCGTTAAAGATCGGGTCGAGCCAAGTCTTCTTCGCGCCCACTTCCCATCCCGGTACACCCTTGATGCAGAACCGCACCAGCTCCGGCGCTTGACCGGATCGCGCCCGGGCGGCCTCCGCACGCTCGAACGCCCGCACTTCGTTCAGCGTCGTTGCCGCCCCGCGCGCGCATTCCGCCGCAACCCCCGCATCGGCAGAGCCCGGAGCCTGCGTGAATTCCGATCGGTTCAGCGCCTTGTAGGACACATTCACATTCGTTCCGTTCAGATAGTGCACCATTACCATACGGCGATAGTCCGGCGCATCCGACGGTCCGGACTCCAGCAATAGTGTCGGGCTGGTCTGCGCAGCCGCCACGGTGGCCGACCCCAAAATCAGGGCGGCAGACAAAAAGATCTTGCGAAACATTGCGGTCTCCAAAGCGTATCAGGACACACGTCCTGCAATCACCACGCCACATACCATGGCTTAACTGAGCCGCCAATGAACGACCTCTTTGACGACAATACGGCAGATGACCAAAAGCTCCGACAAAGCTGGCGCGATCTGGTCGAGCGCCGCCTGCCGGATGCCCACCGGCCCGACTGGCCCGTGCGCTTTGATCACTGTTTCGCTCGCATTCTTCTGGATACGGCTTGCGGCAGGCCCTGGCGCGAGGTCGTCAAACCCCCCGCCTGGAAAAATACACCACCGGATATTTTAAGGGCCGCGATTGCAACAGGCGAAGCCGTCATCGAGGGCAGAGCGGACCTCGCGGCGCTCAATCGTCAATCCCTCCGCCTGCGCGGAAAGCTCTAACTGCCGAGCAAGCCCCGCATCGCCTCAAGATACTCCACCCACGCACTCCGCCCATCCTTGGTCAGATGCACCAGCGTCTGCGGCCGCTTGCCGTTATAGCCCTTTTCCTGACGCACATAGCCTGCGCTTTCCAGCTTCGTCAGATGTGTTGAGAGGTTGCCATTGGTCGCACCGGTCTTGTTCACCAGCTCTGGAAAGCTCGCCGTCTCCACAGCTGACAGATAGGCCATCACGCCCAGCCGCAAGCGCCCGTGAATAATGTCGTCGATGGCATCGATCGGCGGCTTATCCGACATGGCTGCGCCCACGCTTCAGCTCGATGAAGGACGGAATGACGCCGGAGATGAATACGCCCAGCGCCGCGACCAGAAACATGGCGGGCTCATTTGCCATCAACAGCGTCACACTCGTCATCACCGCCGCACCAAACGTGGCAAAGCGCAGATAACCATAGTCGGTAAGGCGCGCGAGCACGCCATTGCTGACCGCACTCAATGCGAACGCCGCGGGCACGATAAATGCGAACACAACGAACGGTACACCGAACACGACATGCGCGATGACCGCGCTGATCGCGATTGTGCCGATCATCAGGCCGGACATGACCCAACTCGCCTCCGCCACGCGGTTTGCAAAGGTCTTCGCGCCACTCGCCCCATCAATCCGGCGCCCCAATAGGATCGATCCGATTGTGCCGACGATCCCGTACACCATCCAGATCGCCCCGATCCACGGATTGGGAATAGGCAGCACATCCACCATGGCGAGCCCGTGTACGGTCAGCGCGAGGGTCGCAAGCGACGTCCACATCAATCCGATCGGCCCGCCCAAGAGCGGAGCCGTCTCCCCCTGACGTGCCAGCCCGATGGCATAATCCAGATCCTGCGCGAGGGCGCTCGCCCCGATTGTTTTTGAATCACTCATACGTCTCTCCTTTTGATTTTCCGATGACCGCGTCTCTGAGGCCAAATTGCTTTCCCGCAAAAATAGGTTTGACAAACAAACTAACCGCTGTCAAGTTTGTAATGCAAACTGATTAGAAAAAGGAGATACCATGTTTTGCATTCAATCCACTCTCACCATTCTTGCAGCGGGACTGCTTACAGCGGCGTCAGCCCACGCCGTTCCGGTTACCGTCGATCTCACTGAGGCCCGCGCGCTTCCGGGAAAGCTCTACATCAGCATCCAAACCGAGGATCAGTACATGTCCGAGACCGGGCAGGGCGGCATCATCGAGGACGTCGCGACCTCCGGTCCGCGCGTTACCTATGACATCGACGCCCCGGGCGATTACGCCATCAGCCTCTGGCACGATCTCGACGCCGACGGTGAGTTTTCCATGGACGAGCGCTACCAGCTCATCGACGCCTGGGGAGCATCGGGTAACGCCGAGCGCAATGCGCGCCCCACCTTCGACGACGTGGCCGTTAGCGTCACGGCAGACGGGGCCTTCATCCCCGTGACGATGTTCTACCCGGAGTAGGGCAGCCACACCCACCCCGTCCTTCGAGACGCCGCTGACGCGGCTCCTCAGGATGAGGCTAAAGGCAAGCGTGACACTCACCTCATCCTGAGGAGCGCGAAGCGCGTCTCAAAGGACGAGGTGGGATGCAAACAAAAAGGCGGCCCACACGGGGCCGCCTTTCGTCAGTCTTGTCTTCAAGCCTTAGTCGACAGCCGGCGTCGCGCCGCCAACGGCTGCGGGATCGCCTTCCTTGGCTTCCTCGGCCTCGTTCTTGGTCGCGTCCTCGGACGGCTTGGCGTCGTCAGAGGTATCGGTGACCGCAGGCTCCTCGGCAGGTGCGTTCTTGGCTTCTTCCGCTGCCGCCTTGGCCGCTTCGTCAGCCGCTTTCTTGGCCGCTGCCGCTTCTTCCTTGGCTTCGGCTTCGGCTATCTTGCGGGCCTCGGCTTTTTCCTTGCGTTCTTCGATGCGCTCGAGCGCCTTCGCGCCGGGCTTGCCCTTTTCAGGGTTGTTGCCGTGCTTCCAGTCCCACAGATCGACAGCCCCCAGAAAGCGCGCCACGCGCTCGGTCGGGCGCGCGCCCTTGGCCAGCCACTCCTTGGCTTTCTCGACGTCGAGTTCGACGCGCTTTTCGTCATCCTTGGGCAGCATGGGGTTATAATTGCCGATACGCTCGATATAGCGGCCATCGCGCGGCATGCGTGAATCCGCCACCACGATCCTGTAATAAGGACGCTTTTTCGCGCCGTGACGTGCAAGTCTGAGTTTCAGAGCCATGATGTGTTCCTTTGTTCTGGCTGTTCGTATGTCAGTGAGTTTCTGGTCGGTTATTTCTTGAACGGATTGTTGCCGCCGAGACCGGGTAAGCCTCCGCCGCCTAATCCTGGAAGTTTCGGTATGCCGCCCCCAAGACCGGACTTGCCAAACTGGGCTTTGAGTTTTTCGAGATCCGCCGGATCCATATCGGCCGGGTTGGGCATACCGCCCATTTTCGCCATCCCCTTTTGGCTCATCCCTTTGGGCATGCCGGGCAATCCACCGCCCATGCTGCCCATCAATCCAGCCATGCCGCCCTTGCCGGCCTTTTTCATCATGTCGGCCATCTGGCGGTGCATCTTCAAGAGCTTGTTCACATCCGCAACGCTAAGGCCCGCGCCCGCAGCGATGCGTTTCTTGCGGCTGGCTTTCATCACGCCGGGATTGGCGCGCTCATGCGGCGTCATGGACTGGATGATCGCACGCTGTCGGCGGATGACCTTGTCGTCGATCCCGCCCGCCGCATCCAGCTGCTTCTTCATTTTGCCCATGCCGGGCATCAGCTTCATCAGGCCACCCATGCCGCCCATATTTTCCATCTGGCCGAGCTGTTTGTTCAAATCCTCAAGATCGAACACGCCCTTGCGCATCCGCTTGGCCATGCGCTCGGCTTCTTTTTCGTCAACGACCTGGCTGGCTTTCTCGACCAGGCTGACAATGTCGCCCTGACCCAGGATCCGACCCGCCAGGCGTTCGGCATCAAATGCTTCCAGATCGGAAATCTTTTCGCCCGTGCCAAGGAATTTGATCGGCAGGCCCGTCACTGCCCGCATGGACAGCGCCGCACCGCCGCGCCCGTCGCCATCGATCCGCGTCAGCACAAGACCCGTCAGAGGCAGCTGCGCATTAAACCGCTCCGCCGTCTCGACTGCATCCTGACCCGTCAGGCTGTCGGCCACCAAGAGCGTCTCCACGGGCTTCGCAATACGCGCGATCGCTTCGACTTCGGCCATCAACGCATCATCGATGGTCGTGCGGCCAGCCGTATCGAGGAAGACCAAATCATAGCCCCCCGTCGCGCCTTCAGCCATCGCACGCTCGGCAATCTCGACCGCGGATTGGCCCTTGATGATCTCGAGGAAGTCCACACCCACCTGCTTGGCGAGTATGCCAAGCTGTTCCATCGCCGCCGGGCGCCGCGTATCGAGCGAGGCAAGCAGCACTTTTTTCTTGGCAGTCTCTTTCAAGTATTTCGCAAGCTTGCCCGTCGTGGTGGTTTTACCCGAACCCTGCAGACCCGCCATCAGGATCGCGGCGGGCGGGCGCGCATTCAGGTTCAAGCTGGGATCGACCGCGTCCTCGCCGGACCCGCCCAGCATCTCCACCAGGCCGTCATTGACGATCTTGACGATCTGCTGGCCCGGCTTGATCGACTTGATGACCTTTTCGCCCACGCTTTCCGCGCGCACCTTGGCCACGAAATCCTTGACCACGGGCAGGGCGACATCGGCCTCCAGCAGCGCCACGCGAATTTCGCGCATCGCCTTGGATACATCCGCCTCGGAAATTGCGCCACGGCCCGCCAAGCCGTCGAACACACCACCAAGTCTATCGCCTAATGCCTCGAACATCTAAGGTCTCGTCACTCCATACGTCAAAAGCCCCACTGAGCGAAACTCGCCGAGTGAGGAACCCCGGCCGCATCGTCCCGAAAAGGGTGTCGCACAGCACAGAGCGCAAGTTGGACTTGCGGGGATGCGGCGCAATTAGGGGAGGGCGTGCACCCCGTCAACGCAGGATGTCTTATGGACTTGAGCTTTCGGCCCGATTTGACTACACAGCTCTCACCCGTGCCGTGTGTGCGGGTTTTTCTTTGGCGCCAGCAGGCCGATCGGCATTTGCCTGCCCGCCCACACAAACGACCTATCGGAGAAAACAATGCCCAAGATGAAGACAAAGTCCGGAGCGAAGAAACGCTTCAAGGTGACCAAGAGCGGCAAGGTCAAAGCAGGTCAGGCCGGCAAACGCCACGGCATGATCAAGCGCACCAATGATCAGATTCGCAAGCTGCGCGGCACGACCGTGCTGCAGGATTGCGACGCCAAGCGCATCAAGAAGCAGTTCCTGCCCTACGCCAGCAAGAAGTAGGCGCTAACCCTTTCCCGGAGAAGACCCATGTCCCGAGTTAAACGCGGCGTCACCAAATCGGCACGCCACAAGAAAGTCATCAAGAATGCGAAGGGCTATCGCGGCCGTCGCAAGAACACCTTCCGTATCGCCAATCAGGCGGTGGAGAAGGCCGGTCAGTACGCCTATATCGGCCGAAAGCTGAAAAAGCGCCAATACCGCGCGCTTTGGATCCAGCGCATCAATGCGGGCGCACGCCTTCACGGCATGACCTATTCGCGCTTTATGGATGGGCTGACCAAGTCCGGCATCACGCTCGACCGCAAAGTGCTGGCCGATATGGCCGCCAATGAGCCTGAAGCCTTTGCCGTGCTTGTCGAGCAAGCCAAATCCGCGGCGTCCGCTCCGCACACCGTCACCGCATAGGTCGCTGACAAACCCTTCGTTAGCCGTCCGCATTCGCGGGCGGCTTTTTTGTGCCCGCAGAACCGCGCGTTACCTCACGCTAAGCTCTTTGCGCTAAAGCGCGGTTGTGAGAGAGACGATTACCGGCAAAGCCCGCACGATGGTGCAGGCCTATGAGCGATATCTGCGCTTTGACGAGCTGTCGAGCGCGGCCGACTTGCTGCGTGCGCGCGCTGTTTACGTCATTGTCTGGATGTTTGTCGCCATGCAAATGGCAAATCTGATCCTGATGTCCGTGACCTATGACGGTTGGACGAATGACCATAATATCGCCGGCGTCGTCGTGATACTCGTGATCCTCGCCGGTCAGCTCCTGCGCTATACGAAGACATTCTCGTTATTTGCCATGATCATCAGCTTTTTTATCTTTGCGGGTATCAGCGCGACCGCCATTCCCGACGGCACCGGAATCAATTCCTCCCTATTGCCGATGGTCGTAATCGGTGTCGTGATCAGCGGATTGGTATCGACCTGGGAATGGGTCTGGATCTATGCCGCCGCCGCAGCCTGCTTTATCGGCATGCTCTATTCGGCAACAGACCTGAGCATATACGCTACGGAGGCGACTGCTGTGCATTTCGAGCGCACGGCCCAGCAACGCGCGATCCAGGGCGTGCTTGCCACCCTGATAGCGTCATCCGTCGTGTCGCTTTTTGTCATTAATCTCGACCGTCTGTTCACCGCTCTCGAGCGCAATATAGATCAGGCCCGCACGGCCGAGATGGCAAAATCGAACTTCCTCGCAAATATGAGCCACGAGCTTCGCACCCCGCTCAATGGCGTTATCGGCATGACACAACTTTTGCTTCGCACCGACCTCGACCAGCAGCAGCGTCAATACGCGGAAATCGTCAATGGCTGCTCGACCGGTCTTGTGACCATCATCAACGATGTCCTCGACATTTCGAAACTCGATGCAGGCCGGGTGCAGCTCAATCCCGTCAGTTTTGGTCTGGACGCCATGTTGCGCGCGCTTGTCAACCTTCACCGCCCGTCCGCGATCGCCAAGGGACTCACGTTATCGCTGGATCTGAATGGCAACCTACCACCACAATTCTGGGCTGACGAATCGCGTCTGCGACAAGTGGTCAACAACCTGATCGGCAATGCGATCAAATTTACAGAGGTGGGTTCGGTCATTTTGCGTGTGGACAGCAAGCCCCTCAACGAGACCCACTGGAGTGTGACGGTCTATGTTCAGGATACAGGCGTCGGCATTGCGCTAGAACATCAGTCCCGGATATTTGACCGTTTCGAGCAGGTCGACTCGACCATGACCACAAAATCGCACGGGACGGGCTTGGGCCTTGCCATTAGTCGCGACCTTGTGCGCGTATTCGGCGGGGAGTTGTGCATGGCCTCCGAAGTCGGTCGCGGAACGACCTTTGCCTTTTCCGTACCCTTGCAGATCGACCGGCGAGCAGAGGTCCGACCTGGAACGTCCGAAGGCACATATGAGGGAACGACTTACGCACCGCATGACGGGACTCTCTCCACGGACACCTATCCGACAGCCTGCGTCGCTGACGGTCCAAGGCTCACGGCCTAGACAGAAATGGGTAGCGTGACCCGGAACTCTGTTCCCGTGTCATCGGATTTTACCAGGACGAGCGCCCCGCCCTGGGCGCGTGCCAATTCCTCGGATATGGAAAGCCCCAGACCTGTCGAGCCATTGCCGCTTGCGCCTGCGAAGGGCGTGAACAGGTTGTCCTTGGTGCGCTGCGGCAGGCCGGGCCCGCTATCGCCGACATGGATATGCGCCTGATCCCCTTGCACATTCGCCCAGACCTTGAGCTCCCGCGTAGCCGACGGGGCCTTCATCGCATCGAGCGCCTGACCCGCATTGCGGAACAGGTTGTGAAACAGGCGATAGGTGTTGTCGGCATCGACCATGACGACCAGGTCGCTTGGCACGCGGTTGACAAAATTCAGACCCTTGAAGCCGTTTACCGTATCGGCGGCGATTTCGCCCAGCAGTGTCGCGATGCGAATGCGTTCGCGCTCGACCTCTGTCGGGGCCTGCTTGGTATAATCGAGCGTTTCCGTGGCGACGCGAATGCCCCGATCGATCACCCGCTCCAGACGTTTACCCATTTTCGCCACGCGCTCGTCCGGGTCCATAGCGATGCGGTCACTGACAAGTTGTGCGGCGTTGAGAATGTTGCGCAAATCATGCTGAATTTTAGCCACCGCAAGCCCGAGCGTCGCAAGCCGGTCACGCTGGCGGAAACTTGCCCGCACATCTCGCTTCATCTGGCGAAAGCCGCGTTGCAAATCGCCGATCTCGTCGCGGCGGCGGGACGGCGGGGCGAAGTTGTATTGCGTTAACGGATCGTCGCGAAAGCGTTCCAGCTCGCCCGCAAGTTTCTGGACGGGCGCAACGATCATGCGCGACAGGGCCAGATAGATCAGGCTGCCTGTGATCAGGGCAATCAACACGCTCAGCCAGAAAATGTTGCGGAAGTAATCCCACATCGCCTCGTGAAGCAGGGGCTGCGGCACCAGGTATTCCAGGCTCATCTGTTTTGGAACGGGGCTGTCCGCAATAACGCGCAACAGGCCTTCCTCCTCCATCAAGAGCGTTTTCAGGGCCAGGATGATGCGTGGGCGGTGGCTCGCGTCCCGCAGGTCGATGGTCTCGATGATGGGCATATCCGGCGCCATGCCGAGCAGGAGTTCGCTCATGCCGTCCGTCTCGGCGGCCACCATCTCCACGCCCGTTTGGGCCATAAAGGCCTTGGACAGCGCCTCGGACCCTTCATAATCCGGAACGCCCTGAATGGCGATGGACAGCAGTCCCGCAGAGTCGGCCCTGTCCTGCAACCATTCACGACAAAAGCTCGCCACACTCGGCACGAAAATAACCGCCTCGGCGATCATGACAAAGGCGATGGTCAGAACGATGACCCGCTCGGACAGGCGATTGCGGTGCAAGATGTGTCTCCCCGACATACCCCGCCATAGCAGAGCGGCATAAGAGACCAAAGGCTCTCTTGGACGTGTTAGTGGAACCTGCTCAGAAAGCCCGCGAGCTTGCGGGTCTTGGGAGAGAACACCTGCTGGGTATAGAACGCGCTGGCCGCCGCGCGAATGGCGTCGCCGCGCGTGGGGTAGGGCGCGATATGTTGGGCAAGCGCCGAGAGTTTGACGCCATTGGCCTTGGCGAGCTGCAACACCTGGATAAGGTTTCCGGCTTCCTCGCCCAGCACGGATGCGCCGAGGATCTTTCCGCCCTTGGTCGCGACGATCTTGACGGAACCCGTCGTGCGGCGCTCGGCAATCGCACGGTCATTGCCGGAAAACTCCGACGTCGTCGTGCGGTATTCCAGCCCGGCTTCCTTTGCGTCCGCTTCCGTCATGCCGATGCTCGCAAGTCCCGGCTCGGAATAGATAGCGGCGGGGATATCCGCATCCGCCTTGGCTAGCAGTCGGTTCAGTCCCGGCGGCATGAAGTAGAAGCCCTTGATCAACACGCCCGCATGATAGCCCGCCGCATGCGTCAGCCCGCCCTTGCCTTCCGCCACATCACCCGCCGCAAAGACGCTCGGATTGGAGGTGCGCAAGTTGATATCCGTCGCCACGCCCCTGCGCGAATAGTTCACGCCCGCCGCCTCGAGATTGAGCGTCTCCACATTGGGCGCACGGCCTGCCGCGACCAGAAGGTGCGATCCGGTCAGGGTCGTCCCGTCTTCCAGGTCGATCGCGATCCCGGATTTGGTCTTGCGTATGGCCTTTGTCCTGGCGGGTGCGTGAAAGACCACGCCCTCATGTTCAAGCGCTTCGACGATGGCGCTCGCATGTTCAGGTTCATTACGGCCAAGCGGGGCGGCAATATCCACAATCGTCACGTCGGAACCCAGGCGCTTGAACGCCTGACCCAGCTCGATACCGATGGGGCCAGCCCCGATAATCAGCAAGTGCTCGGGCTGTGTCGGCATCGACCAGATGGTTTCGTTGGTCAGGTAGGGAACACTGTCCAGACCGGGGATGGGCGGCGCGGATGCGCGCGATCCGCTGGCGATGACAATGCGTTTGGCATTGACGATGTGGTTGTCGGTCTCGACGCTCGTCTTGCCGGAAAACGCCGCGTGCTCGCGAACGACCGTGACGCCAAGACCCTCGAAACGCTCCTGGCTGTCATGCGGGGCGATGGTCGCGATCACGCCCTGGATGTGGGCTTTGACGCCGTCGAAATTGACCTCCGGCGCTGCGTTGTCGATGCCGTATTGACGGGCCTCGCGAAAGCCCTGTGCGGCGCGCCCCGCCGCGATGATGGCCTTTGACGGGACGCATCCGGTGTTGAGGCAGTCCCCGCCCATGTCTTCGGCTTCGAACAGGACGACCGAGCGGCCAAGCTGCGCCGCGCCGGAGGCAATGGACAGCCCTGCCGAGCCAGCTCCGATGACGGCCAGATCGACAGTGTGGATTGTTTTGGTCATGATTTCATACGCTTGTATATCACGGGAATAAGGGCGAGCAGAATCAACCCGATAATGGGCAGGATGACTTGCGGCTGGAACATCAACCCCGAAAGATTAGCGTCCTCGCCACGGTCGAACACCGCCCCGATACCGTTGCCGACACTGGCATAGACAAAGCTGCCGGGAATAATGCCGAAAAAGGTCGAAAGGATGTAATTGCGTGTCTTCACATCAAAGAGTGCGGGCGCGACATTGACGAGGAAAAAGGGAAAGATCGGCACCAGGCGCAGGATGAAGAGATAGGACAACTCGTTATCCCTTAGCCCTTCCTCGAACTTGGCGAGTTTGCTCTCTCCCTTTGAATTTGGGCCGAGCTTTTCGCGAAGGCTCGCCCCCAGCGCGGTCTTGGCGGCAAAGAACACGGCGGTCGCCCCGATGGTCGCCCCGACCACGACCGCGGCCGTGCCTGCAAATGCCCCGAACAGGAACCCGCCGACAATGGTCAGGATCGATGCCCCCGGAAAGCTGATACCGGTCAGCACGGCGTAGAGTGCGATGAATCCTGCAAAGGCGAGCAACGCATTGTCTTTCACGAAGACCGACAACACTTCGCGGTTCTCGCGCAAGGTCTCCATGTTGAAGTAGCTCGGTCCGTCGAACACAAAGAACAAAACCAGGGTTATTGCAATCACGGCCAGCGGGGCAAAGCGCCGGAGTGGGGAGTCTGGCGCGGGAGCATCGGTTGCGGTCACGGGAGTGTCCTAGTTTCGGTCGGCGGCGTTGAGGGACCAGTCATAGGCATGGGAATCATAGGCTTTCACGCCTTCGAGACGGGCCACCAGGTCGTCATCGGCATAATCGCGGATATGCGCAATCACGCTTGATTTGGAGCCGCCAAAGTCATCGGCAAACCATTTGTAGATTGAGTTTACCTCAACGTCGCCGCCCTCGACCCTCACACCGCGCGGCGAGTTGATGAAGGCGCGCGCCGCCGCGTCACGGTCGGCATCGAGTGTTTCGCCCCGCCACAACTTTGGCTGCAGGTTCGGGCATCCGACCGAGGCGCAATTGACCATGTAGTGCACAAGCGGGCTGGAATAGCGCACGCGCAGGATGTCGTGCTCGATATTGTCGAGCGACAGGTCTTTTCCACCCACGGTCACGAGCTCTTTCTTCCACGGGCCCGGTGTGAAGACACCGGATTTGATTTCGCGAATGGATGTCACGGGATAGTTGTCGGCGACCACATCGATGGTCACGGCATTATAAAGGTTCGCCCAATAACTTGCGGCCTCCGAGTCGTCTTCCGGCTCGGCACTGGCGGCGAGTTCCGCGATATAGGCATCGAGTGCGGTCATATCCGCATCGCTATTGGCAAAGCCTTTATAGTCGAAGCGAATCAACCCGGTCGCAGCGTCCGGTGCCGAGAGGCGCGCTTCCAGCACGTCTTCCCAGGCAGTGGCGGCGGGGGTTTGGCCAAAGGCAGGCATGGCCATCAGGGTCGTGGCAAATAAAAGTGTGCGTGTCATGACAGTCCTTACGCACGAGCCCGACAGAAAGTCCCATCACCCCCGCTCACGGAGGTGTGAGGTCAGTTTCCGGTCACGAACGTCGTGCCGTCACCGCCGCCACTGCCGACCTGATAGCTGAGGTTGAAATCGACGGGCAAGGCAGAGCGGAAATTCTGCATGAATACACCGACTTCGGCCAGCGTCGTGCGTGGCACGAAAACGATATCGCCACGGCGCAGCTGAACATTGTCGTTATATTCGCGGATATTGTTCAGCCCGTTATTCAGGTTCACCGTGCGCATCATCATGCCGCCCCCCCGGCCATTGATCACGGGGGCGCGGCGCAGGATGGCAATCTCTTTGCCGGCCGCTGTCGGGCGCAGGCCGCCCGCCATGAAAATGGTCTCAACCGCGCCGACCGGCCCGGGCAGGGTATAGGTGCCGGGCTGACCCACTTCGCCGCCGACATAGACCTGTTCGGGGGCATAGGCGCGCGGACTGATGGCGATGGTGGGATCGCGCAATTGTTTGGAAAGCTGTCGGCTGATCTCGGATTGAACCTGCTGGAAGGTGCGCCCTGACGCCATGATGGGCGTTGTCATCGGCATGACGACGCGACCATCCGGGCCGACCGTCAGCGTGCGGGACAATTCCGGCGCGCTAGCGACCACAATGTCGATCTGATCACCCGGATAAAGCGTATATTGTGGCTCGTGCTCCACCCATTGCTGAAACCCGCCGGGCACGGGCATGGCACGAGTCTGATAGGGCAGGGTCTTGCGACCCCGCAGGCGATCCTGAAGGGAGTCGTATTTTTTCGGCCTAGCCGCAGGCTGCGGACCGGGGCCGTAATAGCGACCACCGGATTGGGCCGTTGCGCTTTGGGACAGTGTCTGAGGGGCGATCCCCTGCATCCGGGCGGATTGCTGGGCATAGCCGCACCCGGACAGCAGGGCTGTCGTCGCGCAGACGCCTAAAAGTGCCGATATCAGCCGCATAACCTGTCCCGAAAAAGCCGTCGTCGTGGCGGCGCACAGACGCGCCGTTGTTAATGAACATGGTTAAGGAGAATGGATAAGGAAATCTTAAGCCCCGCCCTGCAAACCGACCCCGACGTGCCGAGTCCGTAAGTCTTCGGCGCTTTTGGGAGACATCATGCTTTTCTCGCGCAAAGCCAAAAAAGCCACACTCGTGGGGACAGCGGATGCTGCGGTGACGCCGCGCCCGGATGTGTCCCGCACGGATTCCCATGGACACCAGCGCCGCATCGGCGAAACGGCCTACTCCACCGGGCCGAATGCGGACGCCCTGACCTTTGGCGATTATGCGGGCGGGTTCCGCCGCACCCGAATCGTGGACGCCTTCCGCACTTTCCTGCGTCAGCTGCGCTGGGCAGTGCCGCTGTTCTTGCTGGGCGCGGTCGGTCTGTTCTGGGTCACGCGTGACTTTCAACGCTCTTACACGGGGCAGGGGCGCGTGCTGGCGCAGATCGCATCGGAATATGTCTATGATCCCGTGGCGGGCCAGGCCGCGCCGGGACTGATGATCACGCCCGACCATATCGTATTGAACGAAATCGGCATCATGACCGCGCCAACGGTCGTCCGCCGTGTTCTGGGCGATCTGGCGGCTCTGCACGGTTTTGCGGCTGTCGATCCGGTCAATGCGGGCAAGCTGCGCCCGGGCGAAGCGCCGGGCGACAATCCCGACATCTATCGCGCGTTCGAAAAGAGCCTGTTTGCCAGCCCGCAAGCCAAATCCTCGGTCATCGATATGGGCTTCCGACATTCCAATCCGGAGATCGCCGTCGATGGCCTAAACCTATTCATTGATGCGTATCTGGAAGAACGTCAGACCCTGTTCGTGTCCGGCACGGCGGATGTGGTATCGCGTCGCCGTGAGGCCACCGAAGGCCAATTGTCGCAGAATGAGCGCGAAATCGCCGCGTTTCTGCGCCGCAACGAGGTCTCCGATTTCGAGAGCGAACGTAGGGGCGCCACAGAGCGCACCGAAGCACTCAAGACCGAACTCAACACCCTGCGCGGCAGTATGGCCGAGGCCGAGCGAAGCCTGAGAGAAGTCGAGGACCAGCTGCGCGCAACGCCCGCCATCATCGATCTTTTCGTTGACGACCGCGCCAGTCAGCGCGTTGCTCAGGCTGAGCTCGAACTCAAGCAGCTTTTGGCAAAATATCTGCCGGGCTCCGACCCTGTCCGCCAGAAACAAGTCGAGATCGCGGAGCTGAAGTCCCTTCAGACGGCCAATGGTGGCCGGGCCGCAGGGGGCCGCCGCGTCGGCCCGAACCCGGTCCAGCAGGAACTGACCACACGTCGTAACACGTTGGCCGCGCAAGCCGATGCACTCCGCGAGAAGGACATAGTTTTGCAGAGACAGCTCAACTCCGCCGATGGCAAAACCCGCCGCCTGCGCGATCTGTCCCCGCGTTTTGAAAATCTGCTTCGCGAGCGCGAAACCCTGCAAGCGCGGCTGCGCAACCTGAATTCCAAGGAACAGGAAGCCCTCGTCGTTCAACAGCAGGCTCAGGCAACATCCGAGAACATCCGCGTGATCAGCCGTCCGACTTCGGCCACAAAGGGCCGCAATATGCGCATGCTGGCCTTTGCCGGTGCAACCCTTGTCTGGGGTGTCGTCGTTGCACTGATGACCCTGCTCGCGACCTTCCTGTCACCGCGCCTGATGACCGCGACGCCCAGCCCTGCACGAAGCGCGAACCGGGGGTCGCGACAGGCTGTCGGCGGACGCCGCTCGAACGATCATGTGATTCCGGAACCCGTCGCGCCCTATATCCCCGCGGTACCCGCTCCGGCTGTGCCGGGTGCACCACCTCAGACGCACCCCACGATTGCCCCGGCCTGGGCCCCTGCGGCGCAGACAGGTGCGCTCGCCCCAGCCTATGACACGGCAATGCCGGATTATGCCGAACCTGCA